>PJTY01000030.1_pt1 | contig 192866 bp, 179 predicted proteins | sample 1512121 | NCBI WGS metagenome assembly PJTY01 (sample SAMN08177680, study PRJNA422409) | Soil metagenome, whole genome shotgun sequencing project. | isolation source: Soil enriched (2) on filter paper: alkali lignin treatment | place: USA: Madison | collected 2015-01-15
AAAAATCCACACAAGTTGTTCTTCTATTCTCTTAATGATCTTCTCGATGATTCGTCATCATCAAGCTAGGTCGGCTATATTACTCTCAATTTCTTAAAAGTCAACAGGTAATTTAGATATTTAGCAAACTTATCAACCAACTCAAGAATCCAACCATTTTAGCCAAATCCTTGTTTCTCAACAAGTTTTTATCTGCATCACCGCCGATGGATGTGCATTCTACAGCATTTCAGACCGGATGCAACACCCTTTTCAATTTTTATTTAAATAATTCAACTAAGCGTCTATTTTTTACACAAATAAGGCTGAAAATGTGGAATTTGGTCGATTATTTGCTCGGTTTTATTTTTTTCCTGCCAATGTAATGGTCTGCAATCGATATATTCACAGTATCCAGTACCTTCATAATTTTTATTTTTCCATAATAGCTGGTAATGAAAGCTGCCTACATATCCTGCAGCAAGACCAAACTTATAGTCTCCGCGACTTTTGGCCTGCAACTGGAAAATCACTTCATCTTTTTCTTGGTACTGCCAAACAAACTCTCGTGGCAAATACATTTCCCGCCCATTCGGTGTTTTGACTTTCGGATAAACGCGTGTGATATCCAGAACAACTTGATGTTCATAGACAACATTGGTCTCTTTTGTTTGTATTTCTATTCGTGAAAAGACAATATTATTCCATTGGTTTCTGAGTTCAGACATGATGATTTGCAAATCAGGATGAATCTGAATAATTTGATAGGTGAAAAAATGAAAAGCAATAAAAGGAAAATAAATCGCCCGGGCATGTTTTAAGACACCGCGCGCTTCAATTTGGTACTTTTGTTTTTTATAAACAATTTCACCCTCACATTGGCAAGAGACATACCAGTAATCTGCCACCCCCCATTGCAAAGCGGAGTGATTTTCAATATCCGTGCAGATCTTCACTTTGAGCTGACAACTGAGTTCTTCATCATTCCGTTTAAAATAATAATGAGGAAAATCGGCCTGAATATGATCGACATCAAGAAACTGATAGCGATCTACTTCTAACTGGCATTGTTCTTTTGCACTATAGCTTTTCAGATGCCCCACCGTGGATGCGCTGCTACTGACCAGAACAGTAGCTGTATCAATCGCGGTTGTAGTAATGGCACTGGCGTTATAGCAAATCGGAATACGGGGTTGCCCAATCAGGCTAATAAAATTGAAATAATGAAATGGCTCAGGCAAATTCGGCAGGATCAGGGCCTGATAAACAATTTTAAATAATCCCTTAGGCGGGTGAAAAGTTAAAGCATCTGACTTATTGAGGTTCAGCTGCTTTAATTGATTATTACTCATCAATATTGGCATACTGAACCTCCTGAATTTTAGGTTGTTATTTTTTCATCATTTTTTTTGGCAAACAAAGTCGTTACAAAGCCTGAAAGCACATAGAGAATACATACAATCAAGATCCCTACAGGAATGTTGTACGTGATTGCAGCAAAAATCAAGACCACAGGCAACATCACGACAAAAGGTACACGTTTACGATCCATTTGTTTAAATGAATAGTATTTGATGTTCGAAATCATCAGTAAACCGACTGCGACCATGACCACCGAATTAATCACCTGAATCACAATATCTCTTAAATCAAAGATAAACGGGAAATCACGACCAACCCATACTAATGAAATCACGGTAACGGCGGCAAGCGGACTGGCAATTCCGATAAAATAGCGCTTATCCACTACACCAATTTGTACATTAAAACGCGCTAGACGGAAAGCTGCACAAGCGGTATAGATAAAGCAACAGGCTAAACCAATACGCCCAAGGTCATGCAAGCTCCAGCTATACATCAAGATTGCAGGCGCCACACCAAAAGCCAATAAGTCAGAAAGTGAGTCGTATTGTTCACCAAATGCACTTTGCGCACCAATTGCACGTGCCACGCGACCATCTAGGCCATCAAGTAATGCAGCCAGAAAAATGGCATAAATCGCCTGGTTAAAATTACCATTCATACTGGCAATAATTGAGTAGAAACCAGAAAGAAGTGCAGCCGTTGTAATTAAATTCGGCCACAAATAAATGCCACGACGTTTCACTTTTTGTCCTTCGTGCGTATGCTCTTCTTCTTCTACTTCAAAAGTGATGCCATCAAAAGAATGGGCATCTTTATTTAAATCAGAATCAGGTTTAAGAGAATTTGTCATTATTTTCAATTCCTCAAGAATATTTGGACGTTGATGGGTTATTCACCCACCAACCAACGCACTGCAGCATGTCCACCATTTTCACTCATACGCAAATGTGGAAATAACCATTGTAATGCCTGATCCGCATCTTCCGAGAATTTCCAAGGTGGATTAATCACTAACAAACCACAACCATTCAATCCAACGGGTGTGTCATCTGGCCATACGCAAATTTCACAAATCAATTGACGGCGAATACCGGTTTTCAACATTTTCTTTTCAAAACGGTCGATCATCGCGCGATCTTTGATTGGATACCAAACAGCGAATACCCCTGTTGGCCATTTTTTATGAGCGGTTTGCAGTAATTCAACCAGCTGTGGGAAATCTTTACGCTCGATTTCGTAAGGTGGGTCAATCATGACCAATCCACGCTTTTCTTTTGGTGGAATGACCCCCATCAGACCTTCATAAAAATCACGCTCATGCAGGCCAGCACGTTTATCGCGAATATTAAAATATAATTGCTGAAACACGTCACGCTGCATTTCAAACACAGTCGCTTTATCTGTTTCACGCATGCCTTCAAGCGCAAACCAAGGTGATCCTGGATAAGCACCTTTACCCGAAGCTGCACGCATATCTTCAACAATTTTAAGATATTGCTTTACACCTTCCGGTGCATTTCGTTTAATCGAATCGTCAAGTTTGACCAAACGATGGATACCCGTTAAGAATTCACCTGATTTTTGTGCTTCAGAAGTCGATAAATCATATTTACCGGCACCACCATGGGTATCAATATATCGATAAGGTTTATCTTTCGTATTTAAGCGAGCAAGCAGTTGAAGCAAAAGTACATGCTTCATAACATCGGCAAAGTTACCCGCATGGAAATGGTGACGGTAATTCATGTTGACAATTTATTCCTCAATTCAGCAGGTAGTTTAACATGAAAGAAAAAAGTATTCTTTAGCGTTGATGTGATCGTCTAAAATCGCACTTTAATCCAACCCATCCTAAACTGGAGTGCCATGCAACCAACCTCTCTTGCTGAATCATGGAATTTAGAGCAAATTCTGGATGATTTAAATGAATTTGGCTTTGCCGTGATTGATGATGTCTATTCACATGAATATGTACACTCTCTTGTTCATGAATGCACCTCTCATCTTGCGGAATTCAGAGCAGCGGGAGTACAAAATGGTGTGGTCAGTCATATCCGGAGTGACCATATCCTGTGGATTGATGGTCAGTTACCGATTGCCCAACAGCATCTCAAGGCCTTAGAAGTATTATCACAAACTTTAAATCAGGCCTTTTATCTCGGCATCAAAGAAGTAGAAGCCCATTTTGCCTGCTATAACGCAGGTGAATTTTATGCTTTGCATCGTGACAATCCGCAACAAAAAAATGACCGGATGATTTCCACCGTATTCTATGTGCATGAAAGTTGGCAAGAAGATTGGGGCGGTCAATTACGTTTGCAGGATAAAAATAGTCAATGGCATATTATCCAGCCCTCGCCTAATCGTCTGGCGATTTTCCAGAGCGATTTATTACATGAGGTCCTACGCTCAAAACAACAGCGTTTGTCGATTACTGCATGGTTACGTAGTGGAAGCTCAATCTGGAATCAGGGCTAAGCCCTTTAAATTGCTAAAAACAGCCTTATATACCTAGGCATAACTGACGATTCTGGATCAATACATGTCGAACGAAACTAAACAAGTCATTGCACGCATTGGTGAAACTGACCAACTCTTTTTAGAGAACAATAGTCCTGAACTTGCTTTAGAGCGTGCAGACCTGCGTTTACAGCTGGTTGTACTGAGTCATGTACGTCAGGAACAGTTGCATTTCTTGCAAGAAGCAATCGTATTGCTTGAACAGGCACGAATTGAATATGAGGAAATGCCCTTAAGCCTGTATCTCAACCTGTCGTTGTCTTTAGCCAAAGCTTATATGATTTATTTCGAGTTGACCAAAGAGCAACGTTTTGCCCTCATTACTCAGCAGATCTTAAAGCCCTTGGCACATCATGAGCATCTGGATATCTATTTCTTTTTGGCTTATGCATCTGCCGTTAAGCAAGAACAGGCCTTAACACGACACTGGTTGAAAAAGTATGTGTCTTGCCTAGAACATGATCTGGAATTACTACAGCTTCACCCCGCTTTTGTTGAAGTGCGTAAAGAAGACTGGTTTAGCACCCTATTACGCAATAAAGCTCACTAATGTGAGCTTTATTTTTATGGAATCATGACTTGGTACTGTCTACATGCAACTGCTGATTCAGTTCATCAATCACAATGGCCCAGTCATCATCTTTGTCCCAGTGACTTTTTAGAAAATCTCGCTGACCCGCGCTCCAGAACTCGGCTTCATGCAATTTCTGGTCAGCACCGAGCTGATGCGTTTTCACAAAACTTTCAATTGCAGCATCATCTGCCCCAAGCCCAAGTTGCTCAAATAAAAGTTCCAGTGTGGGTTGTTGTTCAAACATTGTTATTCTCCATAAGTGCTTCCGATCAAAATAATTTATCAGCAAACTCAGCGAATATGCTTAGGTATGTCTATATTTTCTTGTTGTTTTTTGTGATTCATGTATAAAAAAAGCACTCTATAGAGAGTGCTTTTTTCAATTTATCAAACTGATAAATTATTTAACCATGTCAGCAATCGCTGCACGTTCTTCTTCAAGCTCGTTCAGCGTGAAGTTGATACGCTCACGGCTGAATTCGTCAATTTCTAAACCTTGAACGATTTTGTATTCACCGTTTTCAGTGGTTACAGGGAAACCGAACATTACGCCTTCAGGAATACCATAAGAACCATCAGATGGAATACCCATAGTGACCCATTTGCCGTTAGTACCCAACGCCCAGTCACGCATATGGTCAATTGCAGCATTCGCAGCTGAAGCAGCTGAAGACAAACCACGCGCTTCGATAATCGCAGCACCACGTTTACCAACAGTTGGAAGGAACACATCTTTGTTCCAAGCCGCATCGTTGATTTTGTCTTTTAAGCTTACGCCATTTGCTGTTGCGAAACGGTAGTCAGCATACATGGTTGGAGAGTGGTTACCCCAAACAGTCATGTTTTCGATGTCAGAAACTGCAACACCTGCTTTTTGAGCAAGTTGAGTCAACGCACGGTTGTGGTCAAGACGCAACATTGCTGTGAAGTTTTTAGCAGGAAGATCTGGAGCAGATTTCATTGCGATGTAAGCATTGGTGTTCGCAGGGTTACCCACAACCAATACTTTAACGTCACGGCTTGCAACTTCGTTCAATGCTTGGCCTTGACCAATGAAGATTTCGCCATTTACTTTTAATAAGTCAGCACGTTCCATACCTGGACCACGTGGACGAGAACCAACTAATAACGCATAGTCAGCATCTTTAAATGCAACTTTAGGATCATCAGTCCCGATCATGCCTGCCAATAACGGGAAAGCACAGTCATCAAGTTCCATCATCACGCCTTTAAGCGCTTGTTGAGCTTTCTCAAAAGGAACTTCAAGCAATTGTAAAATGACTGGTTGATCTTTACCTAACATTTCGCCGCTTGCGATACGGAATAATAAGCTATAACCAATTTGACCAGCAGCGCCTGTAACGGCAACACGAACGGGTTGCTTCATGTGATATTCTCCAATGAGATGCGTTAGCACGATTGAACGTTATTGTTATTCAACCGAATTATCATAAACGGCAAAGATTGTACTCTAAAGCGAATGCATATGCATGTAAAAGAGAATGAATTTCAACGAAAGTCTAATAGAAAATACAAATCAAACTAGGTAAAAGCCTAATAACTGCCTTTAATCGTAAACTCACTTGGGCAGCCCGTTACAATATGGCTAGCACATTGTTTATATTGACCATTTTTCTGATAACAAACCCGAATTTCCGTCAAAACCGAATTAAATTTTGAAGATTGGCAAGTGAAACGGATGCCATTTGGCGGCAACGATGGATTGAGCTTGGTAAACTGCTGTCTCAGGCTTTCTTTTTGTACTTCAATGGTATTTGGACTGGTCAAGTCAGCCGGTATTTTCAGGCGTTCAGCGAAATTAATAATGGTTCTGAAATATTGGCTGGCATTCATCGGCATACAGCCGCCAACATCCTGCCACAGTTGTATCCGAGCATTTTCATCCGGCATAACCCGTGCAACCACTTTCGCTTGTAACGGTGACAATCTCGCAGAAGTCTTGGTCGAACAATCCCGGTTTAATGGCACTTCAGGCAGCAAACTTGCAATGGTCAGCGAATAGCCTTCCAGACATTTACGTTGTTTTTGTCTTGATGAATCAAATGCGCAGGCAGCAGGCGTCATTTGTACATGCATGACATAACCGGCAACATCCTGTTTATCAGCTGCATATAACGGTGCAACGAATGATAAGGCCAGATAGCAGAACAATGCCTGTATCGCTTTCATCCACAGCCCTTTTAATAAGTCGACGGCTTTCATCAAATGCAAAAACTTCATTATCTCAATTAAACATCTTCGTGTGTTTAAGGACTATTGCGCACAGGTATGGTACTCATGCGTTTCTCTAACGACTGTGCGCCTTGTCCCAATACCACACCATAGTGCGTGGCATTGGTCATGACATGTTTCACATAGTCACGTGTTTCCAGTAATGGAATGGTTTCGGTGTACTGATCTGCGGCCATGGTCTGATTATCCGGCTGCCAACGACGGGCGCGGTTCGGACCAGCGTTATAGCCTGCCGTTGCCAGTACCGAACTGCCACTCAATTGACTCTGGATCATTGAAAGGTAATAGGTACCGTAACGAATATTGGTATTCATTTCACTTAATGCCGCAGGGTTATAGGTTTCACCCATTTGGCGTGCAATCAGTTTTGCCGTGTTTGGCATAATCTGCATGAGACCGCCTGCCCCGACATTGGAACGTGCAGAGGTCACAAAACGACTTTCCTGGCGCATTAAACCATATGCCCAAGCGGGATCAATACCAGCATTGTAACTATGGCTGGTCACGTTACTGCGGTGCGGTGTTGCATAACGATAGGTATCGTTATGCCGAGAGGTGGTCCGGTCAGCCGCATAAATGGCACGATCATACCAGCCTATGTCATGCGCGCGTTTTGCTGCAGCAAGCAATAAACCATCATCATGTTGCAAATAAGCTTGTCGTACAGCCCAGTTCCATTCACGGTTGGTATAGTTTGCAGGTGCATTGATATTTCTTAACGCAAAGGCACGGCGAAAATGAATATTCTGGTTCAAACGCTGGGTATCTTGGGCACTTGGCTGTTCATTATAAGGCTGATGGTTATAGCGTTCGCCGATACGGTCTTTGGCTAACAAATTATGATAATCGTCGCCACCTTGTGCCAGTTTACGATAAATCTGTTGAGCCGCCTGCTTGGAACCACCATCGGAACGCTGCTCAGAGGCACGTGCTAACCAGTACTGCCAGCGGTCTTCCTGTTTTTGGGTTACCGACATTGCATCAATGGCACGAATCAGACTTTCCCAGGCCCCGAAACGAATCGCCTGACGCGCATATATTTCTGCTTCTTCCGGACTAAACGGATAGCCATAACTCTGATCAAACGCATTCAGCACTTCACGGTTAAAACCGTTTTTCATCACAGTGGTACCACCGACATAGCCAATGGTGCGGTAAAGATATTTCTGTACAGGTTGAGGCACATCCTGAACAACACGCTGCACATTCCCTAGCGCATTGGTTAAGTCACTATCGGCAACACGGCCTAAGGCAAAAATCAGATAGGCATAATCGACATCATTGGACTTAGGCGCACTCCATAAATAACCCAATGGATTGGCCTGAATCTGGTTAAACTGAGCCAGTGAAAGATTCAAGCCCATGGTTTGAGCTGTAGCAATTGCTGGGCCAGATTGACCTGCGCGCAATTGTCCCCACAAACGTTGCTGACGATCTTGAGTACTCATTAACGGGCTAGACAGCATTAAACGTCCCAAGCCATTACACGATTCAGGTTGAGTACTGGTGGTCAGCCAGATGTCTTTATATTCAGCAAAAACCAGACTATCGCCCGTCTTGGCACGCACTTGTGCCACCGCGCAACTTTCTTCCTGATCAGGATTGGTGACATAACTTAGTACGGGCTTGGCATCGGCGAAGCTGGCCTGTTTAACTTTTTCTTCGACATAATCGGCCGCGAGTTTCTCAGCCATTGCGGATTGCGGGTAACGCTGAGCAAAACTGATAATCGAGGTAGCAGGCTGGAAACCGAGATTAGTATTCAGTTTCCAGTATTCTGGATAATAACCCAATGCATCATTCTGCATTGAATATTGGTATTGATCGAGCAAAGCCGTGTTACCTGAGTTGGCAGCACGTAGGGCATCATTGAATTGTTCATCCAAAGCATAGACCGATGAACAGGCAATCATTCCACTCATGGCAATAAAACGACGGAAACTGTTCTTATTATTCGATTTACGTCTTCCTGTTGTTATTAAATCACACTGCTTTTTCATCTTCATCAATATCTATGCCCAATTTTGCCTGCTTACATAGTGTAATAAGTCTAGCTTCTCACTATTGTTGTGTTATGTAAATTACTGATTCATATTCATTAAAATTCACACAATTTTATTCACAAACTGTCCATTTTTGTCAGTTTTTTATTCTCTGCGCACAAGCAAAAATACTGCTATAATCCGCGGTTTATTTAAATCCACCTTGTTTAGGAGCCTGCATGACGGTTCAAACATTCATTCCCAGTGCTGTAAAAGCTGCCTCAGAAAACACTGTTACCCAGCCCATGCACACCGCTGATGTTTCAATTAAGAAGTTATATATTGAAACTCAAGGGTGTCAGATGAATGAGTATGACAGTCATCGTATGGCAGATTTATTAGGTGATTCGCACGGTTATGTGCTCACTGACAACCCGAATGATGCAGATATTCTACTGATGAATACCTGTTCGATTCGTGAAAAAGCCCAAGAAAAGGTCTTCAGTGGTCTAGGCCGCTGGCGCAAACTTAAAGAAAAAAATCCTGATCTGGTGATTGGTGTCGGTGGTTGTGTTGCTTCTCAAGAAGGCGACAACATTCAAAAACGCGCCCCCTATGTCGACATGGTCTTTGGCCCGCAAACCTTACACCGTTTACCGCAAATGCTGGATCAGCATAACGAGCAAGTAGAAAAGCCAAAGAAAGAAAAAATCAAACTGGTAGATATTTCTTTCCCGGATATTGAAAAGTTCGACTTCCTACCTGAACCACGCGTCGAAGGCTTTAAGGCATTTGTCTCTATCATGGAAGGCTGTTCTAAATACTGCTCTTTCTGTGTGGTTCCTTATACCCGTGGTGAAGAAGTGTCTCGACCGCTGGATGACGTGTTGGCTGAAATTGCCGGTTTAGCTGAAAAAGGGGTTCGTGAAATCAGCTTACTGGGCCAAAACGTGAATGGTTACCGCGGTGAAACCTTCGAAGGTGGCATCTGTACCTTCCCTGAATTATTGCGCTTGGTTGCAGAAATTCCAGGAATCGGTCGTCTACGCTATACCACCTCTCACCCGCTTGAATTTTCAGATGATCTGATTCAGTGCTACCGTGATTTACCACAAATGGTGTCGCATTTACACTTGCCAGTACAAAGCGGTTCGAACGATGTACTGCAAGCCATGAAACGTAACCACACCATTGATGTGTACATTGATAAAATTGCCAAGCTACGCAAAGTACGTCCAGATATGCATTTATCCAGTGACTTCATTATCGGTTTCCCGGGGGAAACAGATGAACACTTTGCTGAAACCTTGCAATTTATTAAAGATTTAGATTTCGATCACTCTTACAGTTTTGTTTATTCAAAACGTCCGGGCACCCCTGCATCGGACTTACCGGATAGTACACCTGAGCAAGTGAAAAAAGATCGACTTGCGCAAGTTCAGGAAGTGATTAAGAAATCGAGTATCGATAAAACTGATGCCATGCTCGGTAAAATTGAACGCGTGCTGATTGAAAAAGTGTCGGATAAAGACCCGAATGTTTTAATCGGTACCGCAGACAATACACGTTTAGTCACCTTTATCGGTGATGCCGCATGGGTTGGTCGTTTCGCAGAGATCGAGATCACTGAAATCAAAACTTTAAATTTAGTTTACGGAGAACTCTTGAATCTTGAACCTGACGTGGCGTAATGTAAGGGTTATTCCTACAAAGCAACAAAAAGGGTTTATCTTGACTGCAGCGATTCGACGTACAGTAACGTTCCCTGAGATACAATTGGAACGCTTAAAAAGCATGCTCGGTGCGTATAACGGGCATTTAAAACAAATCGAACAACGTTTAGATGTCAAAATTACTCACCGTGGCGATGCCTTTTATCTCGATGGTGATATAGAAGCGGTCGAAAGAGCCGAAGCACTATTGCAACGGCTCTATCAAGAATCAGAAATTTCCTCACAAATCAGTGCCGATGTCATTCATTTGATGATCCAGGGTTCACAGACCGACCGTGAACTCATGGATGATTCAGAACAGGAACATACTGGCCTTGACAGTGTTTGGTTGCAGACCCGCAAAGGGCGAATCAACCCACGTGGTGCCAATCAAAAACGTTACGTACAACGCATTTTACAAAGTGATATTTCATTCGGTATCGGCCCTGCCGGGACAGGTAAGACCTATCTGGCAGTTGCTGCTGCGGTTGATATGCTGGAACGCAATGAGATTCAGCGCATTTTGCTGGTTCGTCCAGCGGTTGAAGCAGGTGAAAAGCTGGGTTTCTTACCCGGCGATCTGACCCAGAAAATCGACCCGTACTTGCGCCCGCTTTACGATGCCCTGTATGAAATGCTGGGTTTTGAAAAAGTAGCCAAACTGATTGAACGTCAAGTGATTGAAGTTGCTCCCCTCGCCTACATGCGCGGACGCACCCTGAATCACTCTTTCGTGATTTTGGATGAAGCACAAAACACCACCCCTGAACAGATGAAGATGTTCCTGACCCGTTTAGGTTTTGGCTCTCGTGCCGTGATCACCGGTGACGTGACTCAGGTTGACTTGCCACGCGGCCAGCAATCCGGTTTGGCACAAGCCTTACGGGTACTGGAAAATGTGCATGAAATTCATATCACCCGTTTCCACTCACGTGATGTCGTGCGCCACCAACTGGTACAAAAAATTGTTGAAGCTTACGAAGGCTGGGATAATGAGCAGCAACGCTTGTCAGCAGAAGCCCGCGCCGAACGCAAAGCCAAACAAGAAGCACTGATTGCAGAAAATGATGAGAAAGCTGATGCTCAGCATTAAATCATATTAATCTAATTCGATACTCGGAGCTGTCATTCGCAACCTGAGCGAAGATAAACAAAGCTATGCTTTGTCTGAGTGCACGATGAACAGCTATGCTGTGAATGAAGGATGCGGATCTAACCTTGCAATAATGTAAAATCAGGTTTTGCCTACTTTTGCCAAAACAAAAGTAGGTCGCGCCGAAGGCTTATCCAGCAAATGGATGAGAATGTGGCAAGATTCCACCATGATCTTTATCTACATTTCTTAGACTCAATCTAAGTTCGTAGATCTAATTTATATCTAAGGATCTATTTTGAAAATCAATTTAAGTCTTCAACAAGACTTTCAAGCTGCTGAACTGCCACTCAAACGTGGGCAAATCAAAAAAAATATCGAAACTGCACTGCGTCATGTCGGTTTCGATGTCAATTGTGAAATCGGGATTGCCTGTGTAGATCTAGCAGAAAGCCATGAACTCAACCTGCAATATCGTGAAAAAGACAAACCGACCAATGTGCTGTCTTTCCCCAGTGACATCCCAGAGGAAATGCTCAGCTTACTGGATGCAGAGCCACTCGGTGATTTAGTCATTTGTATTCCTGTGGTTTTACAAGAAGCTGCTGAACAGCAAAAAACACCAAATGATCATTTCACCCATTTACTGGTCCACGGCGTTTTACATTTACTCGGTTATGACCATGAGACCAGCGAAGCCGAAGCTGAAGAAATGGAAGCTTTGGAAATCGAGATTCTGAAAAAACTGGGAATCGCCAATCCTTACCAAGCCGATGAAAGCTAAGCCAAGGTCCTATGTATATCGTTATTTTTAAAGCCACGATCAAACAACTTGATGCAACGTATTCAGACATGGCCCAAATGCTCAGACATAAAGCCTTGAGCCAGTTTAACTGTGCCAAGTTTGAAGCATGCAGTGAAAAATGGTTTTGAAATTGCCCTGTCTTATTGGTATAGCCTTGAAGATATTCAACGTTGGCAACAAGATGCAGAACATCAAGTAGCTCAGCGCTTGGGTAAACAAAAATGGTATCAGGACTTTAGCGTTGAAATCTGTAAGATTGAACGAGCCTATTCCAGTCAAAAGGAATTGTGAATAAATACAAACTTATCCACAAAGCGCATAAAAAACGGCTAAATCCAGCCGTTTTTTATGATTTATTCGCTTCGCAAAGATAAGAAATAACACATTATTCACTATGTTATTCAGCAACTTATAATTAATGCACTTCAAACTCCGCATCAACGGGGTCAAAACGCCAGGTCCGTATAATTCGCAACTCGGAAATATCCTTTTTCATCGCTGCATCAAATGCGCCAAAGGGTGCGCCACGACGTACCGAGGCTTTAGCAGCTTCATCCAAAATGGAATGCCCCGAACTTTCGATTAAACGAATCGCCCGAATCCCGCCCTCCGCATTCAAAATCACCATTAAACGCACTTCTCCGGCTAAACGCTGCTGCTTTGCCTCATCCGGATAATAACGGTTGCCATACAATTCGACTTTTTGACGAAACTTATCCAAATAGGCAGCGGATGCATCTTGTTTGGCTTGAATGCCATCAACGGTTTTAATGCGTTGTTTGCGGCTAAAATTTTGCTGCCGTTGTAAATATTGCGCTTCCAAGCTCGCCACCATCGCAGCCTTGGCCTGAAACTGGCTTTGTAACTCATCCAGCGTCTTTTTACGTTCGCTTTGTTCTGCCTGTTTTTGCCAGCTTAAAACCGTCATTAATACTTTTTCTTCAAACTTGAGTTCACGCTTCTGTTGAACTTTTTCCAGACTTTCTAGTGTAGACTCACCTGTTGTCGCATCAGCCTGCATGGGCGCTGGCATATCACTGGACATACGATGCGCTTGACGGAAATCACCCGAACCCTGTTGATCCGCCTGGGCCAGAAAATCCGCCTCTTTGACTTTATCCGTACTCGGACGCACAGTGACTGCAATTTCTTTGGTTGAGGTATCTGCAGGCGATGGCATGGTAAAATGAATAGCCAGCACAGCACCATGCAGCAGCATCGCCAAAGCAACCGCCCCCACAAAAAGCGGATCTTGCCACCAATAACCAGACAGCGCTGAACGAAAATTTATTTTATTCCACATGCGATTCAAGCGGCAAAAAATGCCTCATCCCCAACGGTGATAACCGTATAAAAACCCAAACAATATTCAAAAATTTACAAAAATGTGATCCACTTATAGTTACAGTGTTTCCATAACATCATTTTATGAAAATGTAGCAATTAATTTTGCTACACTGCAAGTTAGAAATTTATTTTTATTTTTTAGTTAATACAAAGATCGTGGTATTGCATGACCTATCAATTCACTTTCTGGAACAACTTTTATGCAAACGCTAATCTCGTCCGTTTTTAAACGTCTACGTAAAGTTTACCAAAAAGCAGAAGAATTCATCGAAGAAGAAAGAGAATTTTCGCTTTCACAAGTTTTTGTGAATGCCACCATGGAGCGTTATGTCACAGAGAATGTCGACATGATGCAAGACCTGCATGCCGACTTATATGATGGCTGGTTACGCTTATATACCACGCTAGATGTAAAAGGCTTACATACCACGCTCTCGGTCGACTTGAAATTGATTCAGATGGAAATGAATCAAAACGTACAACTGATGGTCTTTGAACAGATCAGCAATACTCAGGTCATTGAAGCAAAATTCAAGAATATTTTTCAGAAATGGGGCTTTTACATTGCCATCTGGTATTACCAGAAATTTCGTGAAGAAGATCCACTAGGTAAAATTCTGGAGCATTTTGATATCGTCAAGGTCAAGGATGAATTGCTTTATCTGGACCTGAATCGCTGGCTTGGCAAGAAAGCCAGTATTATCGAAACGCTGAGCAAAGTGCATGTAAACCGAGCCCGGGTTCGTCCAGCAGAGTTAATCGTCTGGGGCAATGTTAATCTGGCTGCAATTCTGTCGCCATCAAACGATGACGACTTTGATGAAGATGGGCTGGAAGATACTGAAGTTACCCCGATTCAGCAAAAAGACCCTAAGCAGTAACAAATTGATTATTCGGTGGTATGTTGCACCATAACCCATACCACGCATATACACAACTTCATGATTTATACGAAAAATTAACAAGCGCTTAGTAAAAAGCCTGATCTTTTCTTCACAATCTAGCAGCATAATAGTATTCAATCGTAGTTTGAAATGAGTGATTGACTTATCCAGATCGCTCAGAGGATAGAATGTTATGACAAAGAAATTATTGAAAGTAGTGGGTATTACCTCTGCGGCCATTTTAAGTGCAAGCTTATCTAGTCATGCATTGGCGATGGCACCTTTTCAGGCCAGCTATCAGTTTAGCTACAACAATAAAAATCTGGGTTCTGCAACACGCACCCTTTCCCAACAAGGCAATAACTGGACCTATAAGTTCAATGCCAAAGCCGGTGCGATTGCGTCTGCCTCTGAAACCAGCCAGTTTAATTTTGCCAATAACAAAATTACCTCACAAAATTTCAGCCGCAGCAGCAAGATCCTGATTCACAACAATACGATGAATATTAATTTCAACCCAAGCAGTAAAGTGGTGAATACCAAAAAGGATGACCAGAGCCGTTCATTTGCATGGCAGGCGGGCGCGCTGGATGAGTTGAATGCCGAATTGCAAATCCGTGAAGATTTGAAAAATAATTCCCTGAAAAGCAAATACTTGATTGCAGATGCCAAAGCTTTGGATGAACGTCGTTTTGTTAAACAAGGTACTGAAAGTATCAAGACCCCTTATGGGACATTCGATGCCATTAAAGTGGTCATGCAGCATGATAAACCTGAACGTAATACCGTGTTCTGGTTAGCACCAAAACTTGACTATCTGCCAGTAAAAATGGCGCATAATGATGGAAAATCGTCTTACGGACTGTTATTAACTGGCTATTCGGGTAAAACAAACTAAGCAACTGGTCAATTTTGGCTTGCATTTTTTTTGATGCTTTTTAAAATATGCCTTTGCTTGAACAAGCATCCGTTTAGAGGATTCTCCCGTGTACGCTTTAGAACAGAAAATCTTAAATGAAGGTATCGTTCTATCTGATCAGGTGTTGAAAGTTGACGCTTTCTTAAACCACCAAATCGATCCTGTGTTAATGCAGCTGATTGGTAAAGAGTTTGCCGCTCGCTTTAAAGATGCAGGTATTACTAAAATTATTACCATCGAAGCTTCAGGTATTGCACCTGCAATCATGGCAGGTTTAGAACTTGGCGTTCCTGTTATTTTCGCCCGTAAATACCAGTCATTAACACTCAAAGACGACCTTTACCGTTCTAAAGTGTTCTCGTTTACCAAACAAACTGAAAGCACCATTGCAATTTCAAACAAGCACATCAGCTCAAGCGACAAAGCGCTAGTGATTGATGACTTCCTTGCCAATGGTCAGGCTGCTTTAGGTCTCATCGACTTGATTCACCAAGCAAATGCTGAAGTGGTTGGTGTCGGTATCGTGATTGAAAAATCGTTCCAGCCGGGTCGTGACGTGTTGCTTGAAAAAGGCTACCGCGTTGAGTCCTTAGCCCGTGTTAAATCTTTAGCAGACGGCAAAGTGACTTTTGTGACTGAATAAGATTCCAAAGCGAGAAAAAAGCGGATGACAATTCATCCGCTTTTTTTATTTAACAACAATCCCAGTTGTATAGCACTTTAGAAAAGTCTCTGTTCTTTAAATCTTCTGGATGGATAAAGAAATTCCCTACACCTGAATCGCCCCACATAATTTCGTTTTCGGCATCATCGGTATCCAGCTGGAAAAGTAAAATATAATTTTGCACCTTTTCGTTATAATGGCGTGGATCAGTTTGGGTAAAATAAGGATAACCAGCTAAACGGTGTCCACTTGCGGAAGCAACTTCATCATAAGGCTCGATAAAATCATCTTCGAAATCGCCACCTTCAAATCGATCTTCAAAATCGTAAAGCTCTTCAACTCCTAAAATCTTCGGTGCAAAGGCAAAATCACCGAGGCTAATGGGCTGAGAAGTGAGGTTAAATTCAATCGAATATTGTCCCGTAAATGGCAAATAAGCATCTTCATCAAACTCAAGCTCGGAAAAATCCTGTTTTAATTGCGCTGCGTCTGCAATTACCTGCTCAAAATATAAGACCTTAAAACCAGATTGCTGTTGTTGGTCGTCGAAATTCATTCCATACAAATCATCGGCTGCAATATAAAACTGCAAAATCCCCTGGTCTGGAAAATTGGGTAAACCTGGAATTTCAGCAAAATTAAACTGTGCCAACAAGGCCAACGGATTGCCATTAGAATCGACTGGATAAGCGGTATCCAAAGGTAAATATGGCTCTCCCCCAATCTTACTTTGCCATAAGCTTAAGTTATCACTTGCTGTGAGTTGCATCGTAACTGTTGGCAGAATAGTGGCTGAAATTTTTTCTAGGTATGGATGTAAAGTATGCGGTAAATGCTCGGCTTGAAGATTCATTTTGTTGATTGTCTCTGTCGTTATTTATAGAACTTAATATAAAACAAGCAGCTAAATTAAAATAGAGAACAAAGTCTGTACCACGACAGTTAATGACGCTCAACTGCCCCCTTATTTATTACCTAAATTCTGCTAAGATGAGCCCGAGCAAAATCTGCGATAGGAATGACGATGCGTACATATTTAGACCTTTTACAACATATCCTCGATAATGGCGGCGACAAAGGTGACCGTACAGGAACAGGAACACGTTCAGTATTCGGTCATCAGATGCGCTTTGATCTTTCACAAGGTTTTCCATTACTGACCACCAAAAAGGTACATTTCCGTTCCATCGTGATCGAGCTGCTCTGGTTCCTCAAAGGCGATACCAACGTTCAATACCTAAAAGACAACAAAGTCACGATCTGGGATGAATGGGCAACAGCTGAGCAAACGGCGCGCTTTGGCCGTCCAGAAGGCGAACTTGGCCCTGTTTATGGTCACCAATGGCGTAACTTTGGCGCAAGCCAAAATGCAGATGGCAGCTATCAGCAAGATGGTTTTGACCAGATCAAATGGTTGGTGAATGAAATCAAGACCAATCCAAACTCACGTCGTTTGATCGTGTCTGGCTGGAATCCGAATGAAGCAGGTAAAGTTGCTTTGCCGCCTTGTCATACCCTGTTCCAGTTTTTTGTCCAAGATAACAAATTATCCTGCCAGCTGTACCAACGCAGTGCCGATGTATTCTTAGGTGTACCCTTTAATATTGCCAGCTATGCCTTACTAACACACATGATTGCACAAGTGTGCGGTTTAGGGGTCGGTGATTTTGTCTGGACAGGTGGCGACACACACTTATATGCCAACCATTTTGAGCAGGCACAATTACAGCTTTCTCGTGAACCATTGCCACTCTGTGAATTAAAGTTAAATCCGGAAATTACCGATATTTTTGATTTTAAATTTGAAGATATTGAAATTGTTGGCTATGAGTCACATCCAGCAATTAAAGCACCTGTTGCAGTTTAAAAGATTAGAGAGAATATAAAATGGCATGGCAAGGCACTGAAGTTGTTCACGTAGTTGCGATGGATAAAAATCGCTGTATCGGCAAAGGCAATGCTTTGCCGTGGCATATCTCGGCTGATCTCAAGCACTTCAAGGCGATCACACAAGGTGGTGTGGTGATCATGGGGCGTAAAACCCTTGAATCTATGGGTCGTGCCCTTCCCAATCGTGTCAACTGGGTGATTACCCGTGATCCGTCTTGGCAGTTTGAAGGGGTTAAAGTTGCACACAGCATCGAAGAGGCATTAAACGGCGCACTTACAGATGCACAACACGCTGAAAAAGCCTCTTTATTTATTATTGGGGGTGGAGAGATTTTTACTCAAACCCTTAGTATTGCTGATCGCCTAGAGTTAACCCATGTGGATCTTGATGTTCAAGGCGATGCACATTATCCAGAACTCTCTGAGGATTTTCACAAAGTAAACTCAGAACAACATCGCGATGAGAAATCTGGTGTGGCTTTCGAGTTTGCGACCTACCAAAAATAATAATGGATCGCAGTTGCCATGCATAACATAGGATCACGTGAGTTTTTTATTGCCTTAGGGATCGGGCTTTTACACGGTCTGTTCACCTTATGCGTGGTTCTGTCGAGTGTCTGGCTTTGCCTTGCGCTCTGGATTCAACAACCGCTCGGCACCTTCTTTAGCCGGGTGACAATTGTACTCTGGAGCCTGTTTGCACTGAGCCTGCTGGGTGTATATTTCAGTGGTCATCTCATCAGCCGCCGTACCGATATCATTATTTATTGCGTTGCCTTTGCCTGCTCACTGTTTTGGTATTTCTCTATCGAAGCCAGACAAGACCGTGACTGGAATCCAGAAGTTGCCGAACAGCTCAGCTATAGCAAACAAGGCGATCTGGTTAGCTTGCACAAGGTCCGTAACTTTGACTGGCATGCGGACGGGACGTATGACATTCGCTGGGAAGACCGAAACATTGATCTGAACAAAATTACCGGGATCAATGTCATCACTTCTTACTGGATGGGGCCACAGATAGCCCATACACTGGTCAGCTTTGATTTTGCCGATCAAAAGCCTTTGGTATTTTCGATTGAGATCCGCAAAGAGAAAGGCGAAGATTTTTCTGCCATTGGCGGTTTTTTCCGTAAATATGAACTCAGCCTAGTCGCTTCAGATGAAAAAGATATTGTGTATACACGCAGTAATATTCGTCATGAACAGGTTTATTTATTTCCTGTCAAAATGCCCGCGGCAGAGCGTAAAGCGCTGTTTATTGAATATCTGAAGCAGGCCGATGAACTTCGCGGTGAAGCAAAATGGTACAACACCCTAACCAGTAACTGTACTACGCTGGTATTTGATATGGTTCAGGCCATTAACCCACAAAAATTACCGAAAGATTATCGCTTACTGGCTTCAGGGTATTTACCCAATTATCTTTACGACCTGAAAGCACTTAACCAGAATTACAGCATCAATGAATGGTATCGTCTGGCACATATCAACCCACGTGCTGAACAGTACGATCAACAGCCCAATAAAAGTAGCGAGTATTTTTCGGATGTAATTCGCGCAGGCCTGCCGAAAGTTGAGTGATTTTTCCACTAATTTCATTAAAAGTATCTGAACATTTACAAAAGGATACTGAATATCCTGTGCTACTCCATGTTGTTTTCTTTTAATAAACACTTATAGAAACACAATGATTCGGATTTAAAATCTTATGTTAAAGCCTTTTTTAACAACATGTACTTTGGCAATTGCCGTAGCAATGACGGGTTGTGCAGCCACAGAATCTCTCCAGACTTCACCAAACGCTTCTCAGAAAGAAAGCATCGGTCTTTATAACCGTAACTGGATCGCTACCCAGATCAATGGTGTGGAGATTAAAAGCAATGATCTTTCTGGCAAACGTCCAGCCATTCAGTTCGATGCTCAAGGCAAGCGTTTCTTTGGTGCAGATGGCTGTAACCAGATTCAGGGGACTTTTGAAAGCCAAGGTTCGATCTTACGCCTAGGCCCAATTGCTTCAACCATGATGGCATGTATCGGCAAGGACAACAGTGCCCTTTCTCTCCAATATGCAAATGCTTTGGCCAGTACCACCAACTATGAACTGAAAGGCCATGAGCTTAAATTCATGGATGCATCAGGCAAAGTACTGGTCAGCTTCGTAACAGTCATCCAGCCGCTTCCTTAACGCGATTACTATAAAAAGTAAAAGCTCGTTTCAAACACGGGCTTTTACTTTTTGGGTAGTTCGTTTAAGTTAGTGGCATGCTTAAAATTAAAAATCGGGGAGTTATATGCAACAGGCAATGTTAGGTGGTGGATGCTTTTGGTGTGTAGAAGCTGTATTTCTACAACTGAAAGGTGTGGAAAAAGTGGTGAGTGGCTATGCCGGCGGGATTACCCAAAACCCAAGCTACGAGCAGGTCTGTCAAGGTAATACACAACATGCCGAAGTCATCCTGATTGATTTTGATGAACAGCAGATCAGCTACACCCAATTGTTGAATGTATTCTTTACTACTCATGATCCAACCACATTAAACCGTCAGGGTAATGATATTGGCACCCAATATCGCTCTGTGATTTATTACTTTGATAATGAGCAAAAGCAGCAAGCTGAACAGGTCATTCAAAGTCTGGAAGATGAAGGGCTGAATATTGTGACTGAACTCAGTCCAGTACCGACCTTTTACCCGGCTGAGGAATATCACCAGAACTTCTTTGCCCGTAACCCGTCACAAGGTTACTGCAACTTCAGTATTCCTCCTAAGCTGTCTAAACTCCGCGCCAAGTATCTTGACCTGCTTAAAGATGAATAGACATAAAAAAAGCAACTCACCGAGTTGCTTTTTTATTACGATCAAGCTTTAGTTTTCACTTACAAACGCAATATCACTTAAGCCGGCTTCACTAGCACGCGACATGACCTGTGCAACCGTATCATATTTTGATTCTTTATCTGCACGTAACTGCACGGTCGGTTTGGTCGCAGCCTGACCCGCTTCCTGGAAACGCTTCTCTAACTCATCCAGGCTAATGATTTGCGCATCCCAAGCCACTTCACCTTTGTCATTAATACTAATAGTGATTGCTTTTGGTGGCGGATCAACAATTTCAGCCGTTGTTTTTGGTAAACTTAATGGAATTGATGGGTTAGCAACCGTTGCTGTGACTAAAAAGATAATCATCAATACCAACATAATGTCGATCAGAGGAATGAGATTCATCTCATTCATGCCACTGTCGTGGTCTTCACCCAATTGAAAGCCCATTTTAAGCTTGACCTCCAACTAAACTTTGTTGAGTCGCTTTAGTTTCTGTTTTTGCCGCTGTTTCTTGCTGCAACATGGTATCGATTAACAGGCTATGTGCCTGATCTTGTAAATCATGTGCCAGGCCACGGTTAAAACGTACACAGATGTTATAAGCCATTACTGCAGGAATCGCGACGGCTAGGCCTAAACCGGTCATGATCAAGGCTTCACCGACTGGTGTTGCTACCTGAGCCAAACCAGCCTGTCCGCTTTTACCTACCGCAACAAGCGCATGGAAAATTCCCCATACTGTACCGAACAAACCCACAAACGGTGCCAATGAAGCGATTGTTCCAAGTACGGATACCCCTTTTTCTGCTTGAGATTTCTCAGCAGAGATCTGGCGAAGTAATGCTTGTTCAGCGACAGCTTTACGTTGTTCAAACGATAAAGGCTGTAACTTTGATTTTAGCGCAGCCAAAGCTTGCACCAGTTGGTTATAAGCCTGTTGTTTTAACTGGCGTGTTCCTAAAATGCGCAGAATGAAAATAGTCCACGTTGCAATCGACATTGCTAATAGGATGAAATACAGTGTCTTACTTACTGCATCTGCATGTTGCCAATAAACTGAAAAGTTCATATACGAACTCCTGATTTAATCTGTCGCAAGGACTCAAATTTCATTAAGGACTAAGATCAAACGGCTGCTCTGCTCGAATTGGATAAGCAACACCATTTTCCATATACGGTTTAAATTTCGCATTTTTTACAGCACGTAAAACTTTTTCATCGAGATTCGGTAGACCACTGCTACGGGTAATCCGTGCATTGGTAATTTTACCTTTCTCATCAGCTTCGATCATAACCATCACCGAACGTGTCTGATTATCCAGATCTTTCGCTGTTACAGATAATTTAGGTGACCGGCTCCACTGCACACCAGAACCGCCAATTGAAACACGTTTAGGCGATGGATCAGCAGCAGGTTGAGGTTTTACCACTTCTTGTACGGGTTGCGGCTTTTCTACAACTTTTTCTGTCACTTTAGTGGTAACCACTGTCGTTTCAACTTTTGGCTCAACTTTAGGTTCAGTTTTTTGCAGCACCGGTTTTGGCGCTTCTTTTACCTGTTGAACCTTTTCAATCTTTTTCGGTGGTGGTGCCATTGGTTTTTCAACCACCTTGACCTCTTTCACTTCTTTTTTAGGTTCAGGTTTTGGCTTTTCTTTTGGTTTAGGCGGCTCAGGCTTTGGCGGTTCCTTGATTTTAACGAACTTCACCTTAAGCGGCTCTTTCTCGACGGGCTTAAGCTCCATCGTTTTCATGTGGCTCACCGCCCACAGAACTCCTACATGTCCAATCACAACCGCAACTAAGGCAGTGATGATTTTCTTTTTCATCGGGTGTGGCGTGTTGAATGTAGCAGGAGATTGACTCATAAGAATCTAAGTACCTATATAGATGGTGAGGCTTTCAAAAAAGCGATTTCACTCATCGGATAGAACAATGAAAGTGCCGTAATAATAAATGAGAAGTGTTTTCATTTGCAACCATTTTTTCTTGTATATTTGCTAAGCTTTGAAAAATAGACATAAAAAAACATGCCTGACGGCATGTTCTTTTTATACAACGGCAGGATAGCGTTTCTTAGAACACTACGGTTTTATTGCCATCTACAATAATACGGTCTTCTAAATGCCATTTCACCGCACGTGCCAAGACATTACGTTCAACGTCTTCACCTAACTCACGCAGCTGTTCAACGTTATAGTCATGGCTCACACGTTCAACGTCCTGCTCAATGATCGGGCCTTGATCGAGATCAGCCGTCACATAGTGTGCTGTTGCACCAATCAGTTTCACGCCTTTCTCATAGGCTTGCTTATATGGATTTGCACCCACGAAAGCTGGCAGAAAGGAATGGTGAATATTGATAATCTTCATTTCCCATTTCGCAACAAAGTCTTCGCTGAGAATCTGCATGTAACGCGCCAGCACCAATAAATCGTTGCCTTGCATCATTTCATCAATCTGAGCGTAAGCTTCAGCTTTATTGTCTTTATTTACTGGGACAACGTGGAAAGGAATACCGAAGTTTTCAACTGCTTCACGCAAATCTGGATGGTTTGAAATCACCTGGGTAATTTCACATGGTAATGAACCACGCGCATGACGCCATAACAGTTCTAGTAAAGCATGGTCAACTTTCGACACCAGAATACCGACTTTTTTCAACTCGCCAACGAAATTCATTTTCCATTGCATTTCATAACGTTCAGCCACATTTACAGCAAAAGTCTGCATGAGCGCTTCTTTACGAGATGGCAAATTATCAAGTTCAAATTCAACACGCATGAAGTAACGCCCGCCCTGAGCTTCTGTTGCGTACTGATCAAGTGCGGTAATGTTTGCTCCCTGATGATACAAAAAGCTCGATACGGCTTGCACGATCCCCGGCTTGTCTTCACAAGTAATCAGTAATCGCGCTGTGTGGGCTGTAGTCGTGTTCATTTGGTTAATATCACTTATTCGAATCAAATTAAAATCAAGCCGGGCATTCTAACCCTTTTTTGCCCCTGACTAAATAGCTAAGGCTCACTCGTCGTCATTTTTAAGATTAGATAAGCTGGCAAACAGGTCGGATGGACCCAATGATTTCAATAATTGTTCATAAGTCTGGCGGCTTTCCCCCATCAAATACGGACCTTCCAGAAACACCATCTGACGCAAAGCCTGCCATACCCATTTTTCTTCAAGGCGATTGTTATCACTGATATGTCCAGACATATATAAGAAATTAGTCCAGTTGGTCAGCACAATCCACAGGTTAATAATCAAGGCTTCGATTTCCGAATCGGTCATCTTCATCAGGCCGGCATCCACGAAAGCACGATAGATCTTTTGGCCCTGCTGCATCACCTGCCCCGCAAAACGCGGATAAATTTTTCTAAAGTCTTCATTATTTTCCACCAGATGATATACATCGCGGTGAATAAAACGATAGGCCCACAACTGATTACTCAGCACCTGAAAGTAGCTGATCTTGTCATTGGCATTCAACGGACGATCGGTCGGCAAAGCCAGCATTTCCAAGGTTTCAGCCTGATACTGCTGCGCCAGTTCCTTGATAATTTCCTGTTTGTTACGGAAATGATAATACAGGTTACCGGGGCTAATCCCCAGTTCAGCCGCAATGTGATTGGTGGTGACCGAACGCTCTCCACGCTCATTAAACAACTGCAAACTGATTTGCAAAATTCGATCTTTTGTTTTGTTCGGTTTAGCGTGCGACATTGAGTTTAACCATCTATAACATTATCAATAGGTTATAAAACAAACCTATAAAGCGACTTGACACTTTAGAGTATTTACTCTAAAAATTAAAAAATAATAAGCTTTCTTTTGGTCCACTCCTATGAACAGTCAAACAAAAACAACCGCTATGACACCTCATGTTGATGTACAACGGCTACATGATTTGCTTGAGCAGCAAAAAACAGCTTACCAACGCCATCCTGTGCCAAGCGCCAAAGAACGTCTTGATCGCTTAGCCCGACTTAAAAATATCCTGGTAAAATATCAAGATCAATTTGCTAACGCAATTAATCAGGATTACGGCAACCGTGCCGTGATGGAAACCAAGATTGGCGAAGTTCTGACTTGTCTGGAACATATCAAATATTACAGCAAGAACCTAACCGAATGGATGAAACCATCCAAACGCCATATCAGCATGTTACACCAACCAGCGAAAGGCTGGGTAGAATATCAACCTTTAGGTGTAGTCGGCATTATTGCACCATGGAACTATCCTCTGCTCCTTTCACTGGGTCCACTGATCTGCGCCTTGGCAGCGGGTAACCATGCCATGATCAAAATCTCGAGTGCATCCTCACACTTTGGTTATGTACTGGAAAATGCCCTTTCAGAAGCATTTCCGCAGGAACTGGTGGCTGTGGTAAATGGTGGTGGGGTTATTTCAGATGCATTTAGCCATCTAGCTTTTGACAAAATGATTTTCACCGGCTCAACCGCTGTAGGGAAAACTGTCATGGCTGCGGCGGCGGAAAATCTGGTCCCCGTGATTTTAGAATTAGGTGGTAAATCTCCTGCGCTGGTGCATTCCGCCATGAACATTCGTGATGTGGCACAGCGGATTGCGGTTGGTAAACTCTGGAATGCGGGCCAAACCTGTGTTGCCCCTGATTATATGTTCCTGCCTAAGGGCAAAACGGCCGAGTTTACCAAGCACTATAATGACTTTGTCACCACCATGTATCCAAGCTTGCGTGATAATAACGACTATACCTCTATTATCAATGACAAGCAGTACAACCGCCTGCAAGGTTATCTGGAAGATGCTCGTGAACAAGGCGCCAATATTGTTGAGCTCAATGCCAAGAATGAGTCTCTGACCGAGGTTCGTAAAATTGCACCGACCCTATTAACCGGTGTGACCACAGAAATGGAGATTATGAAGAACGAGATCTTTGGTCCAATTCTTCCTATTCTGGAATACGAGCATATCGACGAAGCCCTACAGTTTATTAATAGTCGCCCTCGCCCACTGGCCTTCTATTATTTTGATACAGATAGTGCCCGTGCCGATTATGTCGCAGGCCGCACGCATTCAGGACACTTCGGGATCAACCAGACCCTGACCCACGTGGCTCAAGATGACTTGCCATTTGGCGGCATTGGCGCATCGGGCATGGGCAAATATCATGGCAAGGAAGGTTTCTTTAGCTTCTCACATGAACGCTCAATGATGTCGAATCCGGTTAGCCCTAAACTTTACAGTTTAAAATTCATTCTGCCACCGTATAATAAAGCGACACACAAACTGCTTTTAAAAACACTATTTCGTTAAGCTGGTTAAGGCATGATCTATCACACCAGATCATGTCTTGTTTTTACCAAATTCGCTTGTCTTTTAATCGTATTTTTGGTATAAAACGCCCCTTGAATGATTTCATCCGTTTACTTGAATGGCTAGTTGCACGAAATTGTGCTGTATAAACTAGCAATGGAGTTCACCATGTCTAAGGTTTGCCAAGTTACCGGCAAGCGTCCTATCGTTGGTAACAACGTGTCGCACGCAAACAACAAAACCAAACGCCGGTTCGAGCCGAACCTGCACCACCACCGTTTTTGGTTAGAAAGCGAAAAGCGTTTTGTACGTCTTCGTTTAACCACTAAAGGTATGCGTATTATTGATAAATTGGGTATCGAGAAAGTTGTTGCTGATCTCCGTGCTCAAGGTCAAAAGATCTAAGGAGTCTGAACAATGCGTGATAAGATTCGCCTCGTTTCTACAGCTGGTACAGGTTATTTCTATACCACTACTAAGAACAAACGTACTATGCCGGAAAAAATGGAAATCAAAAAATTTGATCCAAAAATCCGTCAACACGTCATCTTCAAAGAAGCTAAAATTAAATAATTTTAGTTCTTTAAAAAAACGGCTTCTTTTGAAGTCGTTTTTTTTGCCTGAAAAACGCGGTATAACTAAAAAAACAAATGAATAAATCTCTTACATAATTTTTTTTGATAATTAAAAAAATTATCATCAACAAATTCGATTTTAGTTGTTACAATTTATTCGCTGTTTTCTTGGCATGTTTTATGCTCATTTATTTCTACCTTAACCGCAACGATTAAGGAGCTCCGATGCCACATGATGTTGATTTAATTATATTACTTGCTGTCGGTTTTGGTATGGCCCTTATTTTTGGCTATATCGCAGCACGTCTACGCCTCCCCCCTTTAATCGGCTATCTTGTTGCCGGTATTATTATTAGTCCAAATACGCCCGGTGTTGTGGGTGACATCCAGCTGGCCAATCAGCTGGCCGAACTCGGGGTCATGTTCCTGATGTTCGGTGTGGGGATGCATTTCTCCCTCAAAGATTTATTACAGGTTCGCCGTATTGCCTTACCAGGTGCGATTTTACAAATCGCCGTGGCAACCTTACTCGGTGTTGCGGTGTCCATGTATTGGGGCTGGAGCTTCGGTTCAGCGTTGATCTTCGGTTTAAGCCTATCCTGTGCCAGTACCGTGGTCTTACTCAAGGCGCTAGGAGATCGTGGCCTGCTCGATTCGGTGAATGGAAAAATTGCCGTCGGCTGGCTTCTGGTCGAAGACCTAGTGATGGTACTTGCGCTGGTACTTCTGCCTGCAACGGCGGTATTACTGGGCGGACAAGCCCTTCCAGGTACCGATACTTCACAAAGCATCTGGGTCACGATCGGGATCACCCTGCTTAAAGTGACGGGCTTTATTGCCTTCATGCTGATTATTGGTAAACGTCTTGTGCCAATGATCATGCAATTTGTGGCACGTCTAGGTTCCCGTGAACTATTTACCCTGACTGTAGTAGCAGCTGCGGTCTCCATTGCTTATGGTTCATATGCGGTATTTGGCGTATCCATGGCATTGGGCGCATTCTTTGCCGGGATGGTGGTTAAAGAATCGGACTTTAGCCATCGTGCCGAAGAAGAAACCCTGCCCCTCCGTGAAATCTTCTCGATTCTATTTTTCGTTTCCGTGGGTATGTTATTCGATCCAAGTATCTTGGTCGAAGCCCCATTAAAGATTTTAGCGGTGGTTGCCATCATTATGGTGGGTAAAACCTTGGCTGCAATGGCTTTGGTGCTGTTCTTCCGCTACCCGATTAATACCGCTTTAACGGTAGGTGCAAGTCTGGCCCAGATTGGAGAATTCTCCTTCATTCTGGCAACACTGGGTTTATCACTCGGTTTACTGACACCGGATGCACAAAACCTGATTCTTGCAGGCGCATTATTCTCAATTACGCTGAACTCATTTGTGTTCTCTGCCATCGAACCCGTACAGCGCTGGATTCGTGAGCGCTCGCATTTGGCACGCTTACTGGAACGTAGTGGTGACCCACTGGCGATGCTTCCGGATGAGGTTGATCAGGCTTACCTGCGCGATCAGGTGGTAATTATCGGCTATGGGGGGGTGGGTCGTCGTATCAGTGAAAACCTGATGCAGCAAAACATCAAAGTGGTGATTGCTGAAGAAAACCGGGAAATTGTTGAAAAACTACGTGCCCAAGGCAGAGCAGCGGTCAGCGGTGAAGCCACCGAACCGAATGTCTTGATTCAGGCACACATTCAGCATGCGCGCCTGTTAGTGATCTCACCGATGGATATTCTGGATATTCATCGTATCGTGGATATTTCCAAACAGCTTAATCCTGAAATTCAGGTCCTGATCTGTGCAGAAAGCAAAGAAGAAGCGGTGATTATTCGTGAGGAAAATATTGGGGAAGTATTCTATGCCAAAGAGGAAATGGCCAAGAATATGAGCCATCATATCCTCAATCAGATTGAACTCGCTCATCAGACCGAAGCCCATTAACAAACTGCTTTAAACGAAAAAGCGTACCTTGAGTACGCTTTTTTTATTTTTCAGGATTAGCTGAAATGGCTAGGTTGCTCGTCCAGCACTTCGGCTTGCCACTGATTCATCTGCTTTTCCAGCAATCCGAACAAGGCTGCCTGAATCATGTGTTGCGCGACGGCTGGCGTCTGGTCTCCGAGGATGGCTTTCACCTCATCGCTAAACTGGATTTTGACCAAAGGCTCATTTTCAGAACCCGCATTGCGCAAAGCAAGCTCACCACCTTCGAGTTGAACCAATTCAAGAATTGCTTCCTGATTACCAAATAATTCTTTTAACTGTTGCATTGACATAAATTTTCTCCATGTTTCAACATGGTGGCAAAGTATTTGGCACTTTGCGCTCTCACGTCTTATTTATATAAGTGCTGAGGGAATAGATTTCAAGTCGTCTTAAAGTTTCGACTTAGAACTCCACCATTTCATTACGAAAACCATCAATTAAGTGACTTAATTCACGATGCCATTCACGTAAGATTTTGGCATCGGGCAACCATGCCTGTGGGCTTTGCGTCACCTTGATAATCAAATTAGAAGAGGTTTCATTTTCAGGTTCTGGTGCAGAGGGCTCGGGTGCATACTGACACATCCGATAGGCACGTTTCAATTCAGCCACAAAACCATCTTTAGCCAGTTGTTGTAATACCTGAATTTCTGGAGAAACCTGCCCTTTATCCGCCATATGTTCTTCAATCGACTTAAAGGTCGGCTGTAAATCATTCAGGCGATAATAACGCACCAGTTCTTGCAAAAATGCCAATATTGCCCCATGCAAATGGAAAACAGCAGCTTCACGATAAGCCTGTGCTTGTTGAATATGTTCTGTTTGCTCAGCTTGTTGACATGCGAGACGGGCGAAATACAGTTTCTGATTGGTACGATCTGCATGATAACGAGCAACACGGGACATAATATTTTTCCTTCAAAATCCTTCCACTTGGATAGCTTAAGATTAAATGCTTTAATGATAAAATCAATATCTTTTGAGCCCGCTCATGCGTCATATTCAACAAGCCATCCTGAGCTTAATATGCTGTATGGCGATTTCAATGAGTTATAGCTGTGAACCTGCCGGTTTGGACTGGGAAAAGCTCTATGCCGATTACGATCTCAACCGAGATCAAATGATTGATCAAAATGAATGGACAAAACTCATTGAACTAAAAGATCAACCTGTTTCCTGGCAAAAACAATTTTTCCCGCTCGACCGTAAACGCATAAAGATTTTTAAAGCACTCGATCAGGATCATAATGGCTTAATCGACCAACAAGAAATCACCAATATCTATGGCTATTTTATCAACCCTTGTCAGGGTTGGGGACAAACATGGGGTAAATAAGGCGAAAACAAGTTACTCGATGCCCAGCTCGAGCAGATAAAGTTTTCGCTTAGCCATGACTTGAATAGGTTGGTCGAATGGACGGACATTCGCAATCATCCAAGCGAAATAGCCTTCAGCCCAATATGAGGCGCAAGCTGCTTCAACTTCATCCACTCGCCATGCGCTGCTTCAACTTCATCCACTCGCCATGCATGGACGGCTTCTATATCGACTAAGGCAACGGCCAAACCAGATTCTTCAGCGCCATCCTGCAACAGAAAATTTTGATTCTCGACAATCACCACATCTTTTAAAGGTAATGCCTCAGGATGCCATGAGCGAACCTCCAAGGTTTTCTGACCTTGCACAATTCGCCCGGCATTTGGAGCAACAACCGATAAAGCGGTATATTGCTTTAACATACAGAATTAAGCTTGATCTTCCGCAATTTTCACTCGGATACCATAGTTTTTTACTTTCAGGGTATTTAAACCTTTCACTGCTTTGACCGCTTCACGTGGATTCGGCATTTCAACAAAACCAAAGCCTTTGGATTTTCCTGTTTCAGCATCTTTAACCACCACACAAGACTCGACTTTGCCATAGGCTTTAAACAAGTCGAGCACTTCTGCATCGGTCACGCTACGATCTAAATTACGAACTAAAATTTTCATGCTAAAACCTAAAACATGATTCACCCTCAAATCGGTGAATCAAAAATAAATTGAATCTGGGTAGTTTAATCCAAATCGATCCCAAAACCTAAATTGATTGCAGTCGAACGCGAGCGACTGGCTTGCCCATAAGCACGCGGAATATCCCGGTGAATCTGGGTATCGACTAAATGTTGAGGTAAATCATTGAGAAAATAACTTTCTATTTTGCGACCGAGCTCATCATATTGGTCATGAGCCCATAGATTTAAATTCTGTTTCGTCAAAATGAGTTCATTCTCGGCACGGGTCAAGGCAACATACAATACACGGCGCTCCTCCTCCACATCATCAAAATCGCCTTGTGCCCGTGCATGTGGATATTGTGTTGGAGAGACATGCGGTACATAACAGACTTTTTGCTCGGCACCTTTAGCCGAATGGATGGTAATCAACGTCACCAGATCCTGATCTGGGGTTTTATCAATTTCCGAGACCGAGATTGGATCGAGTACATATTCCTCCAGAAACTCTCCAAGCGAACTGTGTTTACGTGCCAGTTGCTTGACCAAGTCAAAATCTTTGACACGGCGGGTCCAGTCTTTGGTTTTATAGTTATTTTCCAGTTGTTCATTCAGGGCATCCAGCGCCAGTCCAATGCAGGCTTCGACATGTTGCTGCAAAACATCCAGCTGCATCAGGATCAGAATGGCTTGCTGAGGCACTTTGCCATGACGCTCTAAACGCTGGCAACGCGCCTCAATATCAGGTAGCTGGATCAGTTCCTGAGCCAGCTTGCTGGCACCAACATCCCCCACACCATCCCAGAGCGTCAGAAAACGCATCCATGCCAGATCGTCCTGCGGATTGACACTAACACGGAGTAGACTTAGCACATCCTTCACATGCGCCGATTCCAGCAGTTTCACCCCGCCAATAAAACGGTAGGGAATATTGGCGGCAATCAAGGCCCCTTCCAGATAACGTCCACTAAAACCTGAACGCAGCAGCACCATATGCTCTGCCCATGCCGCACCCTGCATATGCCGACGATTTAAATCCTGAATAATCCAGTTGGCTTCTTCAAACTCATTGCTGAGGATATGCAACTGAGGCTTTAGGCCCTTACCGCGATAGGCTTGCAAATGTTTGTCATACTCAATCGGACTTTGCGCCAGTAACCAGTTGGATAAATCCAGAATGCCCTGCGTGGAACGATAGTTCATTTCCAGCGTCAGCACTTGCGCATCAGGGACACGTTCCTTAAAATGGTGGATATTTTCAAAATCCGCCCCACGAAAGCCATAAATCGATTGTGCATCATCGCCGACACAAAACAGTTTGACCTTGCCGACTAAGGGTTGCAATAACGCCCATTGCAACGGATTGGTGTCCTGCATTTCATCGACCAGTAGTGCTGAACAGAAGCCGGTAATCCATTGCACCAGCTCAGCTGAGTTTTGCAAATGCACGGCGACAATCGACAAGATGTCATCATAATCAAGAAAATTGCGTTCTTGCTTACGTTGTTCATAGGCTTGCATCAGTTCCGCAATTTGCGCCTTGTACTCCACTGCTTGCGGTAACTGTTCTAATAAGGCATCTGAAAGTTTGGTCTTGGTATTACGGGCATATGAATACAGATCACATAATTCAGCCGCTTTTGGCAATACATTGCCCTTATCCTTGCCGCGCAGTAAACGGAACATCAGCAACTGATCATCACGATCAATAATGCTGAACTGGGTCAGTCCAAAAGCGCGCGGATTACGACGTAACAAATACATGCAAAAGGTATGGAAGGTGGATGCACGCAAACCTTTGGCCTGTGCACCCATATGCTGCTCGACACGGGTGACAATTTCACTTGCAGCCCGACGGGTAAAGGTCAGAATCTGGATCTGCTGTGCAGGCAAACCCTGATCAATTAAATATGCCGATCTCGCCACAATGGTCTTGGTTTTACCACATCCCGCTCCTGCCAGAACCAGACAATTTTGTGCAGTCGTGGTGGCAGCCTGTTTCTGTTGTGGATTCAGTTCATCAATTAGCTTGGCAAGCGTCATACAATCGGTCAGTTACAAACGAATCGATATTTTAACAGACTAAAGCCATGCAAATGTTTCTCGCTACAAAACAAAAAGGGCGTGCAAAAGGCACGCCCTACAATTTTAGCGAATGAGTTAGGCGGTGGTTGAGCTATGCGGCAACTGTTTGATCGCTCCCGCGAAGGTCAGGTAATTAATTCCCTGGAATAAAATATCAATTGCCAAGAACATTCCCAACACCCAGAAAGGTGAATCCGGTGATGAAAGAATTAAAATCCCGGTAAGTAAGGTTAATATGCCTGAAAACAGCACCCAGCCCCAACCAGAAACCGGTCTCAGGATAAATGCATTCACAGTGCGGATAATCCCCGCAATAATCAGGGCAATCGCCAGAAAGCTGGTGAGCACCACCGCAGTGATCACCGGTGTGGTAAAGGCAAAATACCCCGCCACCAAGTACAGCACACCAAATAAAGCCCACAACCAGCGCGTACCGCCTTTAAAGACGGTAAATGCGGCAATAAAATGCAAAATGCCGCCCAGCATCATTAATACACCAAATAAAAGTACCGCAGACAAGGTGGCGAATGGTAGCGCAGCTAAAAGAACCAAGCCAAAAATAACCAGTAACACGCCCAATAACAGATACCATTTACGATCAGCGTGTAGCTGATTGCGAATCAGATCGTTACCCACTGTTTTCATCATTATTTACTCTTTTATCTTCAATGTTATATGCCTATATTGGGCCTGTTCGTCACAAAATTCTGTATAAGGCATGTTGAAAATTAATGATGGAATGTCAGAAAACTTGTGTTTTATTTCATATTTTTGAGCGTTCTGTTGGATGCTATGGATAAATCTAAACTTATCCACAATTTACTTGATCCAACCCACTTCCCTGGCCGTTAAAATATTGATTACCGTTTCATTCAGGTCATTGGGCATTTTACTTTTATGTTCGGATAAGGGAATTCTTCCTCCCATAATTTCAGCTTCAGTTTGTGGATATAAAGGCTGCTGATCGGCTTGGGCATAGCCAATCGGGAAAATCGGTTCGCCATTATTCAAATTATATTTATCTGTCGCGCCGAAGCCATGCAGTAACTCATGTACCAAGACCACATTGTTCTGTGCAGCCTGTTTGGGTGAAGCAAATAAATTGACCGAGCCGATTCGTCCACGCTCCAGTGCAGTTGAATGCTTCAATTCCCTGCGCTGCTTCGGATCATAATAATTCAGATATAGCGTCAAACTTGGCGAGCCATCCACAGACTGATGCTGTTTCCATGCATAGAATCTGAATTTCAGGCTCCACAAGATATTGTTCAAGATACTCGGCTGCTCAGCCATCTTCGGGGGTGCTTGCTGTAACTCGCGTCCAATTTGGATCATGAAATAGCTGCTTTGCCCGCGATACTGCTGGCTATTTTTCTCTAAATACTGTTTCACCTCAGCAAAGTCATCTTGCTGTAATTGTTGAATATACTGTTGTGTGGTCGCTAAACCATCAGCATTAATCGGATGCAATAAAATATGAATCGGTTGATTCCAGTCCTGATTCTGATCACGATAGGCATTTACGGCGACCACCAGCAACACGACCAGCAAAATCGCGATCCGAATATTTTTCCACATATCATTTTCCCAATAAAAATATATTTCTTTTTTTTTCTTAATGCGATAAAAAATGCTAGCAAGTGCTAGCATTTTTTTAAATCTGAATATTTAGCCTTCTACCCATTTTCCGTCTTGGAACACCAGACTCCACTTGGTTTGTTTGCCTTCAGCCGTTTCAGAACCCACATATTGTGACTGGTTCTTACGACTAAATTTCACCACGGTTGGATTGCCTTCAGGATCAACATCTGGCGCTTGCAGCAGGAATTGATACTTCGGATCAAGCTGTTCCGCAACGCTACGTAACTCAGCCACTTTCGGGGCACGTGTTTCGCGAATTTTCGGGAATTTACTTGCAGCCAGGAATAAACCGGCGGCGCCATCACGCAATACAAAGAAATCATCATGCTTGGTTGAGCGCAAGTGTTCCATTTTGATCGGATCAACACGTGGAGGTGCTGGCTGACCACTCTTCAAGACCTTACGGGTATTGTCACAGCTTGAGCAGGCAAAATACGGACCAAAACGGCCAGTTTTCAGCTGCATTTCACCATCACATTTATCACATGGAATAGTTGGGCCATCATAACCCTTGATCTTGAATTCACCTTCTTCAACTTCGTAGCCATCACAATCTGGGTTATTACCACAGACATGTAGTTTACGGCCCCCGTCAACCACATAGCTGTCCATCGCCGTACCGCATTTAGGACAACGATGTTTCGACATCAAATCGGCTGTTTCAGCACCATCATCATCCGATAATGCAGCTAAAGACTCGACTGGTGTTAAATTCAGTGTACCCTTACAACGCTCTTTTGGTGGCAGGTTATAACCTGAACATCCCAGGAATACGCCTGTTGTTCCGGTACGTACCTGCATTGGGCGCGCACATTCAGGACATGGTACATCTGGCACTTCAACCGGCTGGTTACGGCGCATGCCGCTTTCGCCTTGTGCATTGGTCAAACGCTTTTTAAAGTCACCGTAGAAAGTGTCTAATAGCTCTTTCCAGTTACGCTCACCTGTCGCTACACGGTCAAGCTGACCTTCTAAATCTGCGGTGAAAGCATAGTTCATCAGGTTATTAAAACTTTCATCCAGACGATCCGTCACGATCTCACCCATCTTCTCGGCAAAGAGACGACGGTTTTCCAGTTTCACATAACCACGTTCTTGAATGGTTGAGATAATGGCAGCATAGGTCGATGGACGGCCAATGCCTTTTTTCTCAAGTTCTTTAACTAAAGATGCTTCGGTAAAACGTGCAGGTGGTTTGGTAAAGTGCTGGCTTGGATCAAGCTTTTCTAACTTGAGCACCTCACCCACTTTCACTGCTGGCAGTAACACATCATCATCTGATTTGTTGGCACCACGCACACGGGTAAAACCATCAAAGACTAAAGTACGGCCTTTGGCCTTTAATTCAACATTTGCCGCTTCAACGGTCAGAGTCGAAGATAAATATTCTGCTGGTGTCATTTGACAAGCGACAAATTGACGCCAGATCAAATCATATAAACGCTGTGCATCACGCTCAACGCCTGCAAGTTTGTCACCTGTCAATCCGACATCGGATGGGCGAATCGCTTCATGCGCTTCTTGCGCACCTGCTTTATTGCCATAACGGTTTGGCTTGGCCGGCACATATTTTTCACCAAAATTTTGCTGGATATGGTTACGGACCATATTCACCGCGTCATCACTCAAGAAGGTTGAGTCGGTACGCATATAGGTAATAAAACCACCTTCATACAAACGCTGCGCCAGCATCATGGTTTTCTTTACCGAGAAACCCAAGCGTGTGCTGGCAGCCTGTTGTAAGGTTGAAGTGATATACGGTGCACTTGGATTGACCTTGGTCGGCTTATCTTCACGTAATGCAACTTTATATTCAGCATCTTTTAATACGTTCAATAACGCATCGGTTTCGGCTTTATTCTTGAGTTTAAGCGTCTTACCGGCCTGTTTCACTGCTTCCAGACGAATGTCATCTTTCTTCGACAAGGTATCTGCAAATACCTGCCAGTATTCTTCCGGGATAAAGGCACGGATTTCACGTTCACGCTCGACCACCAGTTTCACTGCAACCGACTGTACACGACCTGCCGATAAGCCACGGGCAATCTTTTCCCACAGTAATGGCGACACCATAAAGCCCACCACACGGTCAAGGAAACGACGTGCCTGTTGTGCATTAACACGGTTTAAATCGAGACGTGTTGGCTGTTTAAACGCTTCCTGAATGGCATTTTTGGTAATCTCGTTAAAGACCACACGATGGTAACGACTGTCATCGCCACCAATCACTTCTCTTAAATGCCAGGCAATCGCTTCCCCTTCTCTATCCAAATCCGTTGCGAGATAGATGGCATCGGCATCTTTGGCGAGTTTTTTCAGTTCGGCAACCACATGTTCTTTGCCTGGCAGCACTTCATAGTGTGCAATCCAGTCATGTTCCGGATCAACACCCATACGGTTAATCAGTGCAGATTGGGCTTTTTCCGCTTTTTGCTGTTCAGTCAGCTTGACACGCGTTGCCGGCTTCTTTTCGCTAGACTTCGCTCCGCCGCCTGTCGGTAAATCACGGACATGACCGACCGATGACTTCACCACAAACTGTGAGCCTAAATATTTATTAATTGTTTTCGCTTTTGCAGGCGACTCCACAATCACTAAGGCACGTTTCTTTGCAGCAGACGCGGAAGCTGCTGTGCTTTCTGAAGCAGAGCGTGGAGTTTTCGCCATAATAAATCGTTTTTCCTGTGTTCAATCAATAAATTAGCGTTGAGCCAATTCATGTAAATAAGTTTTTATCTGTTCAAGCTGTGTGGCTTTTAAGTCAGTTTCTTCATCCCAATATAGCCCAACACAGTTTGCCTGCATATCAATAGCATAAACTCCTGTTAATGCAATGGTTAAATCATTAAATTTCTGATCACCTTGCACGACCTGAAGCTTGCCATCCACCACTCTTGCACGCATAAGCGGCAGGCGAGCATCTGGAATCAGGACACTATAATAAGCCACCATGCTGGCACGCTTTTCTGATGCCATTGGAATTTTCGTCCATTCGGGTGCGGCGATTAAACGTGGATGCAAGCCCATTTTTCGTGCCTGATCGCGCATCATGCCCAATGCTTTTTCTCGGGGACTGACACGTAAGCCAAAAATCGAGCCAAGTACAAACAGTACAATCGCAACTGTGATCCAAATTCCAATATTACTCATAAAGTTGCCCAAAATGTCCTTTTACTAGCGTTACATAACTTGAATCCAAAAGGCAAGCTTTCCTTACAGTCGGCTTTCAAGGCTTTGATTTATCATTCAAACTTGAAGAGATCGCGGTTATCTAACCTTATTTCTCTAAAGTTTAAAATATGATGAATGCCAGAAATACACAATAAATACATCTCTGAGTTTTGAATCTCTATTCAACAGGTATTTTATGATGGCAAATCGCTTAATAATGCGGTGGTTTATCACTCATCGGATCAAAAGGCGCAATCCCGTCCGATAAATCCGACGATTCAACCCGACGATATAACAGTTGCATCTGTTTTTTTAGATCGGCTATTTCTTGGGTCTGAAGTGCCAGTTGTTGATTCAATTGTTCAACTAAATCATCTAAAAATGCAATTCGGACTTGCAAATCTTCAATGGGTGCGGAAAATGACGCGTGATCATCAAAATTTTGTGGTTTAGTCATTTCAGACCTCATCTGAACTTTTAGGAAACATTATGGCCTATATTACTTTAAGGGATGTCCATCTCGCATTTGGCGGACCTGCCTTACTCGACGGCGCGAACTTTAACCTGGAACGTGGCGAACGAGTCTGTTTAATTGGTCGTAATGGCGAAGGTAAGTCTACTTTATTAAAACTGATTGAGGGAAGCCTGTTACCGGATAACGGCGAAGTTTCCATTCAAAACGGTTTAACTGTTTCAATGTTAGCCCAAGACGTCCCGATGGACTCGGGTAAAGTTGCTGATATCGTTGCCGATGGTGCTGGCGAAGCTGCCAATGTCTTAAAAGAATACCATGAAGCCAGCGATGCCTGCGTGCTGGGCGATATGGAAGCCTGTGACCGTATGGGCATGCTGCAGCACAAACTCGATCAGCTCGATGGCTGGGCCTTAGAAAACAAGGTCAACTCGATTCTCAGTAAGATGGGACTTGATCCGAATGCTGACTTGGCAGATTTATCTGGTGGACGTAAACGTCGCGTACTGTTGGCGCGCGCTTTACTGACTCAACCCGATGTTCTGTTACTGGACGAACCCACTAACCATCTCGATGTTGAAAGTATCGAATGGCTGGAAAAATTCTTACTGGATCAGAATAATCTGACCCTACTATTTATCTCACATGACCGTTCATTTGTTGACAGTATCGCAACCCGTATTGTCGAGCTGGATCGTGGTATTTTGCGCAGCTACGAAGGGAACTACTCACGTTATCTCGACCTTAAAGCGCAGCAAATGGAAGCAGAAGAAAAGCAGAATGCTCTATTCGATAAAAAGTTAGCTGAAGAAGAGGCCTGGATTCGTCAAGGTATTAAAGCACGTCGTACCCGTAACGAAGGGCGTGTTCGTGCCTTGAAAGACTTGCGTGAACAGTCTAAGGCACGTCGTTCACAACAAGGCAAGGTCAGCATGGCAACTCAGGAAGCCAATCGCTCTGGTAAGCTGGTGTTTGAAATTGAAAACCTGAGTGTGAGTTACGACAGCAAAGCCCTGATTAAAGATTTCTCTGCCATCGTGTTGCGTGGCGACCGCATCGGTCTGGTCGGTGATAACGGTGTCGGTAAAACCACCTTGATCAAAGCCATTCTGGGTGAAATCGAGCATGGCGGTTCAGTCAAGACTGGTACCCAACTTGAAATTGCCTATTTCGACCAGTTACGTAATGCGCTTGATCTGGAAAAGACCGTGATGGCCAACGTTTCAGAAGGCTCAGACTTTGTCGATGTCAATGGTAACCGCCGTCATATCTATAGCTATTTACAAGACTTCCTGTTCTCTCCAGAACGTGCCCGTACCCCTGTTAAAGCGCTTTCTGGTGGTGAACGTAATCGTATTCTCCTCGCAAAATTGTTACTCAAGCCATCCAACCTGATCGTGATGGATGAGCCAACCAATGACCTGGATATGGTGACGCTTGAGTTGCTGGAAGAAATGTTATCGGAATACAAAGGCACCTTGCTGCTGATCTCGCATGACCGTGCCTTTATGGATAACGTTGTGACCTCAACCTGGGTATTTGATGGCAAAGGTAATATTGATGAATATATCGGTGGCTATCAGGACTATCTAGAACAACGTCCAGACCAGAAAGTTGTTGATCAGAAAAGTGATGTGAAGAAGGCACAGGCCAAAGCTGAGGCGGCTGCCGCAGCTGCAAACGCTACTGCACCGAAGAAAGTAAAACTCAGCTATAAAGATCAGCGTGCGCTTGAACAGTTGCCTGCTGAAATTGAAGCATTAGAGACGGAACAAGCCACCTTATCAGAGAAACTGGCTGATGGTTCGTGGTTTGTCAGCGATGCCAATGCAGCGACTCAAGCCAGCCAGCGTCTTGCAGAAATTGACGAGTTATTGCTAGAAAAGCTGGAACGTTGGGATGAGCTGGAAAATCTCAGCAAAGGCAATTAAATAACCTGTGAGCATCTATCTGTTCGGGATAGATGCTCTATAAAATCAAATCGGAGTTAAATATTAAAATTCGCTTTTAATGACTGATAAATATTAAAATTCTCATCTTCAAAGCAGACAAAAATGACATCTGTTATAAACTGACTCTGTTTTAATTGTTCAGCAATTGTTTTTAACGCAATTTGAGCAGCCAGCTGTTTAGGAAAACGATAAATTCCTGTGGAAATATTCGGAAATGCCACACTTTGTAGTTGCAAATTTTCAGCCAGTTTAAAACTATTCCGATACGCATTTTCCAATAATAATGCTTCATCGTGCTGGCCATCGACCCAAGTGGGTCCAACCGTATGAATGACATATTTTGCAGGCAAATTTCCGGCAGTGGTTATAACCGCTTCACCAACCGCACAGCCGCCCTGTTTTGCCCTTATTTTTTGACAATCTGCCAAAATTGCTGCGCCGCCTTTTCGATGAATTGCGCCATCTACACCGCCTCCACCGAGTAACGAGGTATTCGCAGCATTAACAATGGCATCGGCCGTAATCTGAGTAATATCTCCCTGGATGATGTTTATCGTTTTCACTCTGATCTCCTGATCGAAATAATGATTGGCCTATCGACAAAAGCATGCGCTTTATCTTTTAGATTTAAAAGTGTAGGAACAATTTGATCTAAGCTTCAATTCGCAACAGGTAAATTCTTGTTTAGAGCATGAACTCACTCAAAACCAAGCGAGCTGTTATCATCGCGTTGCAGAATAAAGAAATAAGGCTGGGGTTGCTGTTTCAGATCCATCCAGCCCAATACGGTATTTTCATCTATTTTTCGGAACACATCGTGTATCGGCTTTTCATCATAAATCATCGTGGCCGATATTTTCCCTCGAAACTCAGTCATTCTTAAACGGGCCTTACTGTCTTTGGTTTTTAGAAGTTTCAATCCACCGGCCAAAGACTTGGCATTTTTTTTCAAAAATTTAAAATCCAGATTTAAAGGCAGCCACTTGGGATCAATGAAAAATAACGCTGTTTTTTTGGTATTCAGCAACACTAGGGGATAGACCGTTTCCTGATCTATCAATAATTTTCCATACCAGTTTGCCTGCGGCGCTAACAGACCATTCATTGGATGCCCAGTGATGACCTCATATCCTTTCCAGCGACCATACATAAATACACAGTCTATTTCCTCTAACTGATCATAAAACTCGATCATTTGCTGAGCATCGACTTTCTTTCCTTGTGATATTTCCTGAATATTCATCATCCTTCACCTTTTTTTGTTGTATGGGGCTTAATCTTAATTAAGTCAGGTATGGGCTCATTGTATGACAGCAGTACAACAAGCAAAAAACTCTCATTCATTTTCCGTCGAGTAGCAGCCGAACCAAAGCGTGCGGGCATATTCTCAGCCGCACTTCATGTTACACTGCTCCAAAATTCAACATTATTTACTCTACTAAGTTTATGAGTCAAAAGCAGTCTTATATTCCTGGCGAATTTCAATGGGAATTTCTATTACCCAAATATTGGAAAATCTGGATCGCCATTTTTTTCCTTATGTTATTGGCCATTCTCCCGTGGGCAATTCAGTGGCGCTTGGCCCATGGCTTAGCAGGATTATTCTGGCATTTGCTCAAGTCGCGCCGTAAAACCACGCTTCGAAATCTGGAACTGTGTTTTCCAGAATGGTCACCTGCAGAAGTCGAAGCTCAGGCCAAGCAGGTTTTTGTTGATATGATGCTGGGGGTGTTTGAAACCCTGAATGCCTGGTACTGCCCGCAATGGTTTAAGGGCCGTCATTGCATTGAAGGCTTAGAACATATCACCGAAGCAAAGGCTCAAGGCAAAGGCATCCTGTTACTGGGGACGCACAGTACCTTGCTTGATGCCGGTGGTTATATCTGTGCCCAGTATTTTGAGCCGGATGTGGTGTATCGACCGCAAAACAATCCCTTACTAGATATGCTGATTTATCGTTGCCGTGCCACCATTTATCAGCACCAGATCGATCATGATGATATGCGCGGCTTGATCCGTCGCCTTAAAGACGGTGGCGCCATCTGGTATAGCCCGGATCAGGATTTCGGTTTAAAACAAGGTGTCATGGCCCCTTTCTTTGGTGTCCCCGCAGCAACGGTCACGGCACATCGCCGTTTACTCAAAATTTCAAAAGCGGTTGCAATTCCGTTGTATTTTTATCGCTACGGTGATGTCCGTAATCCACAATATAAAGTGCTGATTGAACCGATGGTGGACAATATGCCAAGCGAAGATGAAGTGGGTGATGCGATTCGGGTCAATCAGATTATTGAAGCTCAATTACGTATCGCACCGACGCAATGGATGTGGTTCCACCGCCGTTTTAAAACCAGAGCCGAAGGCTACGAAAAAATTTACTAAGCAACACAGAGCCGATCCATATACATGAATCGGCTCTTTCTTTAATAAAACAACAAGACTTAATTCGGGAAAATCACGCCTGAGCTTAAATCGTAATAGGTTGGGGTGTTACTATAAACCGAGCCTAATTTCACATTGATAAACCAGCCAAGATTACCCTGATCTTGTAATCGGTTTTGCACTTCGCTTGCAAGATCCAGTTTATAAATTGCATCTTCGTTAAAGACCTTGGATTCAATACTGCTTGTGCTGCTGCTATCACGTTCAAATAAATAGCCTTTGGTGTTAAAGAATGCAATTGCATTATCCTTATCAATCAGGTGATAGCCTTCCGCGGCCTGCTGTTTGAGTAACAGGTCTAGCTTGGTTGGATTGTCATCATAGAATCCTGCTTCTGTTTTTGGCATTTCAAAATAGCGATAACTATAAGTACCGTTATGAGTACTGCTGTTTACACAGGTGGGTACATAAAACGTGCCATTGGTTGTACCGTTATAGGTAAAGGTACTGCCCGCATAAATTAGCTTACAGCCCTGAGCCCCGAGCTGATTAAATACGGCCAGAATATTAGCGCGGCTGGTATCGGTCAAGAAGCGGTTGTCATAACTATAAGTCGCTGGTTTTTTGTCATTTTTAACAAATAAATATTTATAAGTATTGCGTGGTGACTCACCCAGAGATGACTTATACGCGAAGCCTGCAACGCCTTGTTTTTTAATTTCAGCTAACCAGAACAGATAAACATTAGCTACTACATTGGTGGTGACATCAGCGATTTTATAGCTATAGCTATCGGTCGAAGCATTATTTTTAATATATAAATTCTTAGGCTCAGGGAAATCACTATTGGGCTTTTTTACATCCAGAGAGTGACTGACCAAGGCAAAGCCCTGATGCCCCTGCTCATTGGCTTGCGTCAGGAAATTCTCGAGAGAGCTCTGGTTGTCTAACAGGCGATAGCTTGCGGTGGCTTTTTTTACAGTCGGTTTAAATAAGCTATAGCCTTCAACATTGGTACGGGTATAGCAGGTTACGGTCCTCGATGGATCAATAGCATCCATAATAGACTGTACTTCTTGCACCGTGATTGTACCATTTTGAAATTCACACATTGCATCTGCTTTAAAACCATAGCTATAAATCGATCCATTCGGCCTAAACTTATCACTGTTTTTTGCTCGGTTCATGGTCGTCGTACCACTACTTTGTGTAGCCGCAATCTCGGTAAGCAAGGCATCCTCATTGGCAACCACATAGTTCTTAATCACAGCCCCAGTACAATCTTCTTTTTCAAACTGACGTTTTTCAGTGGTAAAGCGAACACTATTATCTGAAGTTTTATACACGGTTAAATTTGTTCGTGCGCCGTTATGGCAAAGGCCGCCTAGCCAAGAACCAACAAAGCGGTCAGCCACGACTGGTGTTGGGGTCGGTGTAGGTGTTGGTGTTGGAGTCGGTGTAGGCGTTGGAGTTGGGGTCGGTGTAGGCGTTGGAGTTGGAGTCGGTGTTGGGGTTGAATCGGAATCATGATCCGAGCCACAGCCGACTAGTACTGCACAAGTCATGCTCAGTGCGAATTGTGTCCATATATTTTTCATTATTTTACCCTCTGTGTGATTTTTTCACATATTTATAGATGTGAAAATTTAACACTTTTTTGCTTGAGTGCAAATATATTTGTGCGTAAATTAATAACGAAAGGTCAAAAATAATTTATTGATGGGCTGAATGTATGGACACACAAGAAAACTTAGCCAGACAACTCAATGCCTTACCTCAAGAATGGCAGCAGTGGCTAGAAGAAAATTTAGAACGCGGCTGTCATCCCAATGATCTCGTCAGGATTTTGCGACGTGAAGGCTTAATTGATCTGGACAAAAATGTTGCACTCCAGACATCGCTGGAACCACAGCACTATCATCAACTCGAACAGATTGCATTAGAAAAACAGGCCCAACTGAGCAGCGCTTTTAATCGCCAGCAAAAAAAATGGCTGGCACAGGCGGTGTTGAATGGAGCAGATCAAACCTATATTTATCAAAGCTTGCAACAACAGGGCTTAAGTGAAATTGATATCGCCCTTGAGCTGGTGCAGTTAAAACAGCACCCTTATTTTCAAATCGCTCAAGAACAGCATTTTTTAGTGCAGAAAAGAAACTGGTTGCTCCACACGCTCGACCATTTTGCCCGTTTAAATCCTGACTATCAGTCCCTGAGCCGTATCGCGCTCCCCTCATTCGAGCAATTCATTCAAGCGTATTACAGCCGGAACTTAGCTGTGGTGCTCACAGGTTCAATCGATCATTGGCCTGCATTACACAAGTGGTCACCGCAGTATTTCAAAAAAACGGTGGGAAATCAGGAAATTGAAGTGCAGTTCAACCGTGAACAGGATCCCCTATTTGAACGCAACTCGGTGCAACATAAAACCAAGATGTTTATGCGGGAATTTGTCGATTTAATTGAACACACCCCTCACTCGAATAATTTTTACATGACGGCCAATAATGCCAAAGCCAGCCAGTCCAGTTTAGCCGCATTATTTCAGGATATTGATCATTTCCATGGCTATACAGATCATCGCCAGGTCTATGACCGTAGCTTTATCTGGTTTGGGCCGAAAGGCGCATTTACTCCTCTACACCATGATTTGACCAATAATATTCTGGTTCAAATCTATGGCCGTAAAAAAGTCACCTTAATTCCGGCACTACAAGTTGCCAATTTATATAATGATGTCGCAGTATTTAGCAAAGTTGCCAATCCTTATCAACCCGATATCACAGAATCGTTTCCAGACTTTGCCTTAAGCAGCAAAATCGAATGCATTTTGGAACCGGGTGAAGCTTTATTTATTCCTCTCGGCTGGTGGCATTGTGTCGAGAGTCTGGATATCTCCATCAGTGTGTCATTTACTCATTTTAATATCGACAATACTGGCGCGGAATCATTTCCCACGTCCAACTATAGCTAATACCGGATCAGTCAATCACTGATCCTGCTTCAACTCTTCAGGTGCTTTAATGGTAAAACCAACCCATCCACTCATGACCGAAAACGAATTATCTGCCGACAATACCCAGGGCATCATTGCCCAGCAGGCAGAAACCACTTTGGAAAGCATTTTTCCAATGATGCAGCATATTGCGCGCTGGTTAATTCATTCAGGGGTAGGCTATACCGACTTTGTTGCTGCCTTGAAGCCCATCTTTTATCAACAGGCGCTTGCAGAACTCGACCGGATTCAACAGAATAAAACCGATTCAGCGGTCAGTTTACTATCCGGTCTACACCGTAAGGATGTCAGTGCGTTTCGGCAACAGGCCACTCAAACTTCCAGCGAGGCACCCAATTTTGCCATTAGCGTTCCGGCCCGCGTCATTGCACGCTGGATTGCACTGGATCTTCCCCATCAGATTCCAGTTTCTGGTGAAACCGATAGCTTTGAAGCCTTGGTTAAGCATATCTCGACCGAAAAGCATCCGCGTTCGATTCTTTTTGAACTGCAACGTTTAGGTGTGGTTGAACAACAAGACCAGCAGGTAGTTTTGCAGCAAAATAGCTTTACACCGGATAATCAAATGCAAGAGAGTAAGGCGCTCTTCTCTGCCAACCTAACCGACCATTTAGCAGCAGGAATTGATAACTTTATCAGTGAAAAACCGTTTACTCATCTGGAACAGGCCGTCCATGCCGAGAAACTGACTGCCCAGTCGGTGGAAGCACTTCGACAACTCAGTCTCGACCTTTGGCAAGACATGGCAAAACAATTATTAAATGCTGCCATCCATCATTGCGAACATGACCAGAACCAAGCAGATGCGACCTATCAGTTCCGTTTTGGCGTGTATCAATATGATCACCAGATAAAACTGCAAGTGCCTTATCTCTTTAAGGATCAATAAAAATGAAAACAATACTTTTCCCAAGCATTTTTTTAGTTTCAGCCATAGCATTGACCGCATGTGGCGAAAATTTTTCTGCGGCCAATGTCAGCTTGGGAGGAAGTGGTTCGGGAACGCTAAAACCCTTGCCCGGGGGAAATAATGGCGGGATTTCCAACCCGTCAACCGGAGATAAGGATGAGCGTTATGAGTACGTCATCGCGATCCCGAAAGAGAGTCAAAGTAGCTGTAAAGGCATACAACGCACGATGAGTTTTATGGATGCTAAAACCAAACAGCCGTTCCCCGTCAATTCGCTTCAGCCCTTGGCGATGGCACCTTTACAGATTGAAATTAGTAACACGACCTCCGATTATGTCTATCAGCGTGTCCCGCTTTGCCGTCCAATTGAATTTCAGGTCGGTGAAACCATCATGTTTCATGGACAATCATTGAGATGCGCGACAGATCAGGATGAAATTCAGGTCTTGCGCCCTTATGAAATCCGCCGCTATGAGCTGGATCTGAGTTTTGCCGAGACCGAACTGCCCTTGATCGTCAGCTATAATGCTTTTTATGCTACAGACTTACCGAGCATTGACCTGGTATGGGAAAAATGTGAAGCCGCGCAGATCACTGTGCCTATTTATAAAAAACTGGTACCTAAAAAACCTGAACGTATTGAACCACCGCACCCTGATACTGAAATATCGGCAGGAGAGAAAAATAAAGCATCTGAATAAATAAAAAATTAAAACCCGAGCCTTGCATCCTGCAAAACTCGGGCAAATGAGGTTGTGCTTTCACGTTATTTTTATTGGGTTGCGTCCATCGCATGCATCATATCCATGATGACTGTTCCATCTCAGCGCTGCTTATCCTTAATCGGAAATCCATTCCTGCGTCCTTGTGCTGATGTATTTAGAATAAATCTTTTGTACCTGTAGGGCTATTCGTTACAAACTTAAATCCATGTACGAAATAACGTACATTGATTAGCTAAAGTTTAAAATCATAGGTTTTAGCAACGCGCTGAAATTAAAAAGAATTGCATCGTTTCAACACAATCGCATTGCTATTTATGCGGTTGAGCCAATGGATCAATCACGACTTTTTCCTCTTCTTCGGCCTTCTCTATGCCTTCCTGTATGGCCTCTTGGGCTTCCTGTTCATCTTCGGCCGTCTGTTGCAGTGATTGTTGTTGCTGTTCAAAGCGAAGACCTGTTTGCAACACCACATAAATTGGAAAATGATCTGAACCGATATGGGACAAACGTTTCATTTTAACTAAACCAAAATCGGTACTATGAAAGATATGATCCAGTGACCAACGTAGTAAAGGATAGTTGGCATGGAAAGTATTCATAAAATAGCGCCCAACCCGCGGATCGAGCAAGCCGCTAATACGCTGGAACAAACGTGTTGTTCGCGACCAGGCCACATCATTCAGATCACCCATCACAATACAGCTCTGGTCCAGATCTTTGATCTGATCACCCACAAGCAATAACTCGGCATCCCTTAAAGTCGAATCTTTGGCCTCAGTAGGACTCGGCGGCTTCGGATGTAAACAATATAATTTGACCTGCACCCCCGACTTCAAGGTCAGGCAGGTATGAATCGAAGGAATTTCATCACTTAAGATAAACTTCACTTCGGTATCTTTTAACGGCAAGCGACTGTACAGATGCATGCCATACAGATTTTCCAACGGTACAGGGACCCGAAACGGATAGTCTGGCTCAATCTGGCTAAGTGCCTGTTGCCAGGCAGCATTGGATTCAAGCGTCAACACCACATCAGGCTTTAAAGTCTCAATATGCTCCAGCAAAAGATGATATTGATGATTGGGAGTCAGTACGTTGGCGACCAGTAATGAAATTTGCTGTTCTGGCTTTAAGTCCGCCTGTTTGACTTGTTGTACCTGCTTTTTCCATAATGGCGTATAAGGCAACACCATTTTGAGCTGATAGGCAATCGCAGCCATTAAGCCAAGAAAAAACAGTTCGGTGCTCAAGGTCCAGTCCGACAGACCAAATAACATTGCCCCGGCAGTCACGATCCCCAATGCCAAGATCTGTAATCTGGGAAAATCCGCGCCCCGAATCCACCATTCATCTCTCGGGATTAATGACCAAAAGGAAAGCCATATCACCACTGCTGCGCAAATCTGAATCCACATCATGTTCATTTTTCTCTTAGGGATAGCATAGATTTACAATAAAGCTGTCGCTTTATCAATTTTCTCTCTAATATAAACAAGATATTCCACTCAATAAACTGACTGTTTTAGTTCGCTAAAGCTTGCAGTTGTGAACGCTTTTGATACACTCAAACCCCTTTAAAATTTTTTACATACCGAGGCACAATGACATGAAAGTAGGTCTGGTCGGTTGGCGTGGGATGGTTGGTTCTGTCCTGATGCAACGTATGGTTGAAGAGAATGATTTTGCTCATATTGAGCCATTCTATTTCTCTACCAGTAATGCAGGTGGTGAAGCACCTGCATTTGGTGGTAAGACTGCCCCAGCACTTATGGATGCAACGGACATTAACAGTCTGAAGCAAATGGATGTCATTTTGACCTGTCAAGGTGGTGATTACACATCTGAAGTTTTCCCGAAACTCAAAGCTGAAGGTTGGGATGGCTACTGGATTGATGCAGCCTCTACTTTACGTATGGCAGATGATGCAATCATCGTTCTTGATCCAGTGAACTTGAACGTAATCAAAGATGGTTTAGTGAATGGCACTAAAACTTTCGTTGGCGGTAACTGTACGGTTTCACTGATGTTAATGGGCTTGGGTTCATTGTTCCAGAACAATCTGGTGGAGTGGGCAACCTCAATGACCTATCAGGCAGCATCGGGCGCAGGCGCGCAAAACATGCGTGAACTAATCACCGGTATGGGCTATCTATATAACAATACCAAAGACTTACTGGATGATCCTAAATCTGCGATTCTGGATATTGATCGTCAAATTGCTGACTTGCAACGTGGCGAAGGTTTTCCGAAAGCAAACTTCGGCGTGCCATTGGCAGGCTCATTGATTCCATATATCGACAAACAGCTCGAAAGTGGTCAATCAAAAGAAGAATGGAAAGGTCAGGTTGAAACCAACAAGATCCTCGGTAACCAGCAAATTGTTCCAATCGATGGACACTGTGTCCGTATCGGTGCGATGCGTTGTCACTCTCAAGCGATTACCTTGAAACTGAAAAAAGATGTGGCACTGGACGAGATCGAAGACATGATTCGCAACTCGAGCCAATGGGCAAAAGTGGTTCCGAATACCCGTGAAGCGTCCATGACTGATCTTACCCCAGTTGCAGTCACAGGGACTTTAACTGTGCCAGTCGGCCGTTTACGCAAGCTGAATATGGGTAAAGAATATCTCGGTGCATTCACGGTTGGTGACCAGTTACTCTGGGGCGCTGCAGAGCCGTTGCGTCGTATGCTTCGTATCCTGGTTGAATACAAGAACGCTTAAGCAAAAATCCCGAAAAATCAAAAGCCGATCACATTTGATCGGCTTTTTTATGCTGATGAAAAATGAAGAATTTACAATTCATTTACATCACGGTAATGTATACTTTTTTCTGACCATCACATCACTTTTTCATGGATCGAGATGACTGTTTATAACAAATTAAAAATTGCCATTTTAACCATAATTTCTTCGCAACATCTTTATGCCATTACACTTGATCCATTGCAAATCCAGTCTGCGCCAGGTGAGTTACTGTATGCGGAAATGAGTTTTCATCAGGCCGATCTCAACTCGAAATTTGATGTCAGTCTGGCGACACCAGAAGACTTATTGATGATTGGCGCTGCACATCAGCCGCCTTCAAATCTGAACTTTTTTACACGCCGCAATAATCAGGGCGAAGGTGTCATTGTCATCACCTCTTCCCGCCCAATGACCGATGCTGAACTGAACATTATCATCAAAATACAGGAAGGGGGCGCTTTTCATTTAAAACATATACGCCAGTCCATGCGTCAGGCAGCCAAAGCACCACCGCTCAACGCAAAAAGTAATAATGAAAAATCACTGACACCCAAATTTATCGTCAGTGAAAAAGATATAGCCTTAAACCTGCCTGAAAGTACCCGTTTCAATGTTGCAGACAGTACGGCACAACCCGGGGCTAAACAGGAAACCCTGTTAAATGCACCCTTTGCCTTACCGCCTGCATTAAAAAAACAATCTTCTTCTGAACTGGACAATGCAGCCGTCATATCAGTTGCCACACCTGTCAATGCAGATCCCTCTGTAGCAGCACCACTTCAGCAAACAGCATCAAATATAGAGCCCAAAGCAGAGAAATTAGAGAAAGCAGCCGAAGTGACTGCTCTTAAACAGGACAAGGTTCAAACAGCTCAAAGCTCTCCAGTCGCAACATCAACTGTTCAACCGGAAAATGAGTTAAAAAATACGGCATTAAAGTCGGTTGAAGATGCAGAGAAAACCAAGGCCCAGTATCAGGCCAAAGAACGTTCCACACCGGTCAAGCAAAAAATACCTGTGCAGAATACGCCAATGCCCTCTACGGAGAATGCACAACAACATGTGGTACAACGCAATGAATCGCTATGGAGTATTGCACAACGTATTGCAGGACAAACCCAGCAGCCTGTTGCTCAGGTGATGCATCAAATCAAGGCGCAGAATGAACATGCCTTTATTGGCGGCAATGCAAACCGGCTTAGACAAGGCTCACATTTGAATTTTAATGTCAGTGCCACTGCCACTCAGCAGCCTAAAAATATCAATCAGATTGCAGCCCAAACGCAGCGCCCTGCCGCGGCTAAAGCCAAATATCGCTTACAGCAGGCAGAAATGTCTCTAGTTGCTGAAAGTCATCAAGATTCAAGTACGGGAAGTGCCAAAAAAGACACATTACAACAAAAAACCAGTGCAGACTTGTCATTAAAAGTTATGACAGCACGAGAAAAAACCGTTACATTACAAAGAAACGTTACCCAGTTAGAACTGGCACTGCATCAAAAGGAACAACGTATTCAGCTGTTAAATGCCCGGCTTGCCGAATTACAGGATCAGTTGAAAGCGCAGCAGGAAACTAAAAAGCCAACACGCTAGGTAACGAGAAGATTCTCATAAATTTGCATAAAAGCGGCGCTATCTTTAAGGGGTAAAGATCATGTCAAATATCATCATCGTGCTACTGGTCATTGTGCTGGTGGTCGCGATCTTTTTAAAAAAACGTGAAAGTAATCAGGCCAATGCTGCACCAAAGAAAGGTACAACCAAAACACCGAAAAAAGCTGCCACCAAAACCGCTTCACGTACAACGCTCGTTCGGGAAGAACAGGAACTTGCCCCTCAAGTTAGCACTGCAATTTCTGAAAGCCTGCGCCAACAGCTTGAAAGAAATATTCAAAGTGGTAATTTTCAAGCTGCTGAGGCACAAATCAATCAGTCTTTGAAACAAGATAACTCTCAACATGAGCTGTATTTGTTTTTGCTCGAGATTCATCTCAAACAGAAAGATGATTTTGCAATTGATCAACTGATCAAACATCTGCATGCACTGAAACTTGAAGATATTGTGCAAGCCGCTGAAATCAAACATCGCGAATATCTACAAAATAAACAGCCCGATTCAATCGAATTTAACGCGACCAGTTTTCATCAGACACCGACAGCAGTTGAACCCGTCGCTCAAAACAATAGCGCTGATTTTGATGCTTTGGTGCAAACACCGGCAGCACAGTCTTTTGATGATTTACAATCTGAATATAACGCGCCTGCAGAAGAAGCCAAACCTGTAGAGCCAGCGCCTGAAGTACAGCCCCTAGATTTCAACTTTTCGTTTGAACAAAAGCAAACGGTTGAACCTGCCCCTGCACCTGTTGAAACACCTGAAGCAAAACAGCAGCAGCCGCTTGAGTTTTCTTTTGATCTGGATTCCACCCCAGCGCAGACTGAACAAGCCAAAGTTGAAGACACTAAACCTGAATTAGACTTTAACTTTGCGGATTTAGAAGTTGTTCCAAATCAGCCTGAAGCTAAACCGCAAAGTACAGAAACAGCACCAGGCCTTGATTTCAGTTTTGAACCGTCTCAGGAGCAAGTTGAAGAAAAAGCCCCGATTGAAAAGACTGAATTTTCATTTGACGCTGTAGCACCCGCACCTGTTGTCGAGCCTAAAGTTGAATTTACGCCAGCACCGGCTCAAGCTTCAGCAAGTCATGATCCATTGATGCAATCCTTCCCGGATTTGCAACAACTGGATGAAGCACAGTTAAATCTGGAACTGGCTGAACAGTATATTGAACTGGGCGCTTACCAGTCTGCCCGTGAACTGTTAAAAAACACGTCAACATTGAATGCAGAGCAACAACAACGTTCAGAAATTTTACTGAATAAAATAGCTTCCTGAATTTGATCAGTCTAATATAAGCAGTCTCTAAGACTGCTTTTTTTATGATGAAAAAAATCGCTTTAATCTATATGGGTGGGACTTTTGGCTGTATTGGCGAACCGTTAATGCCAATGCCGCAACAGGACTTTTTACCGCTACTCGGCAAGGTGATCCCACCGCATTTACAGGTCGAATGCTTCGCTGCACCCAGTATTAAAGATAGCAGTGCCTGCACAGCATCCGACTGGCTGCAACTGGTCCAACAAATCCAGCAACTCCAACTGAATGGCTTCCAGCATTTCGTGATTATTCACGGAACCGATACGCTCAGTTATGCGGCAGCCACTCTGGCACGCTTCTTAGGCCATTCTTGCCATGCCATTATTACCGGTAGCCAATATCCATTACTGAATATTGAAGGCAATGATACTCGTGAATTTACCGATGCGATTGGTAATTTATACCTGGCCCTAGAGCAGGTGCTGAGTTTACCAAGCGGTATTTATCTGGCCTTTCATCAACAAATCTTCCATGCCCAAACCACGCTAAAAGCCCATACCACCGAGCTGGATGCTTTTGTCGGGATCAAGGCAGAGCAAAATTGTCAGACCACCGCCGATGCTTTTGTGATCCACAATGACCATATCGAAAAAGCAGCGCAACTGAACATACTCAACCTGATGTTACAGCCGATTGCCAAAGAACAACTGGTCACGCAGTTAAAAAATCTTGCGCTTGCGCCACCCAATTTTCTGGTTTTACAAGGTTTCGGAACAGGCAATATTGCCGTCAATGATGAAATCCTTGGGTTATTCGAAACACTTTATCAGCAGCAATGTCTGCCGATTATTAGTACACAGGTCACCTTCGGGCAGTTGGATCAGCGTTATGCCGTCAGTTCATGGATTCAATCTGCCAAAGTTTTGGTCAATGATTGCCATAGCCATGCCGATTTATATGCAAAAGCCCTGCAAATGTATTTAAAATACCCGACCCACGAACAATGGTTCGAACATTGGCAGCAACACTAATATTGAGGTGAGAACATGCAACGTTATGCAATAGGTATTGAATTTTGCGGTACTCAATACCGTGGTTGGCAAACCCAACAGGCTGGCGTTGTCACTGTGCAGGAAACCATTGAAAAAGTGCTGAGTCGTATTGCCAATCAACCAATCGTGTTGCATGGCGCGGGCCGTACCGATGCCGGTGTGCATGCAACCAATATGGTGGCGCATTTTGATACCGAAGCGATCCGTCCGGAACAAGGCTGGATTCGTGGGGCCAACAGTCAACTGCCCAAAGATATTTCGATTCAGTGGATTAAATGCATGGATGAAAATTTCCATGCACGTTTTAAGGCGGTGGCGCGTCGTTATCGTTATGTGGTGTATAACGCCTCGACTCGCCCGGCGTTGCTGTACAAGCAAGTCACACATCTCTATCAAACGCTTGATGTCCAGAAAATGATTACGGCCGCATCCAAATTTGAAGGCACCCATAATTTCGAAACTTTCCGTGCAGCAGCCTGTCAGTCGAATCAACCGGTACGTCACGTCAAGCATTGCCGTCTGTTTGAGCATGGCCGTTATCTGGTACTCGACATTCAGGCAGATGGTTTTTTACATCATATGGTGCGCAACATCATGGGCTGCCTGCTTGAAATCGGTCAAGGCATGTATGACATCGACCATATCGATACCATGTTTGCTGCAGAAGATCGTACTGCTGCCGGAATTACCGCCCCTTCCGATGGTCTTTATTTTATTCAGGCCTATTATCCAGATGAGTTTGAATTACCGAACATGCCTTTAGGGCCGCAGTGGCTCAATTTACCGGATTAATTCAAAATCCATGAACAAATAAAAAAGCCTGATCGATTTGATCAGGCTTTTTTCATTTTAAAGAAATTAACGCTGTTTACGCTTACGATATTCAACAGGGGTTTCATTGGTCCAGCGCTTAAACGCACGATAGAACGTACTTGGCTCAGAAAAACCGGTTAAATACACAATACGTTCCACACTTTCACTGGTATTCGCCAAAAGTTTTTTCGCCAGACGACAGCGATAGTCAGAAAGAATTTGCTGGAAGCTGGTATTGGCTTCACTCAATTGCGTTCTTAAGCGACGCGGCGTGATATTCAATTGTGCCGCAACCGTTTCTAGTGTCGTTTCACCACTTTCCAAGGTTGAGCCAATGGCACGGCGCACTTCACCGACCAGATCGTATCGCGCCAGTTCCTGTAATTTTTCAATCGCCAGTTGCTCATGCAATTGCAATAATTCTGGCTCAGCTTGCCACAATGGATAGTCCAGCACGGCAGCATCAAAATAAAGACGTGTTTCTTTTTGTCCTAAGCTGACTGGGCAACCATAGACCCTGAAATATTCATCATCAGCAGCACCTTCACTGAAATTAAAATCAATGTAGATTGGCTCAAACTGCCCTTCGGTAATAAATTTAAAGAAACGTAAAATACCAGACATGGCACATTCGGAAAAATGGCGATTGACCAAATTATCCGGCCAGAATTGTTCGCCATTGGTCAAATAGCAGCGGCCATCTTCAATAATCAGCTTGGCATCAAAGGCATCACTAATCAGACGCTGGTAGGCTAAAGCGCGCTTTAATCCTTCACCAAAAGTTTCACTACTGATAAAAAGGTGTTCAATCACCTGACCACGATATAAAGGTAGATGCTCGCCTAGGTGCAATCCGATATCCGGATCTTTACTCACGTCCTGTGCCGCAATCCAGAAGGCATTTTGTGCACTCAGGGGCGTTCTCGCATTGGTATCAACCTGATTTAGCGCCACGCCGGCTTTTGTTAAAATCTCTTCGGTTGGTAATCCTGCTTTACGAATTGCCTGATAACCAAAGCGCAATACAACTGATGCATCTGTTAGCTGACCCACGCAGTGCCCTTCCCTGTAGATACGTTATTATGACAATGAACAACAATTTTAGATTAACGTTGATTGACCAAACTGACAACAATATTCTGCTTATTTTGTTAAAAAAAATCCTAAATTGTCCGACAGTTTCTTTCGGTTAATATGTGACAGCCTTACCGCGACTTGATCTTGTAAATTTTAAATAAATTGACTATAATTTGCGCCTTCCCAATTTGATCATCAGGTAGGCTATGGCCAATAAAGAGGAACTCATTGAGTTCGAAGGCGTTGTCACCGAAACGCTTCCTAATACGATGTTCCGTGTACGTTTAGAAAACGGTCACGAAGTTATTGCTCACATTTCTGGTAAAATGCGTAAACACTATATTCGTATTTTGACAGGTGACAGTGTAAAAGTTGAAATGACACCTTATGATTTAACCAAGGGTCGTATCACTTATCGTGCACGCTAAGTCAGATTAGTGAATGCAAAAAAGCCACATTTGATGTGGCTTTTTTTATATCCGGGGATTTGTTTACTCACTCAAACGCGTGGTCTTACATGCGCCCGCTTCACACTCACGCAGGCGCTCTTGTAGCCAGTTGTTGCGCTCTTGGGTCATGCTTAAACGACATTGAATATTCGCCGCGCTCTGCAGGTCCTCACTACACTCCACATCGCGATAACGGATCCATGCCAGTTGAGATTTCTTCAAGATTTTTTGTTGGGTTTCATTCAGGTATTTGCGTAATAGCTGATAGTTTTTATTTAAGTCCGTATCTGCGCTCAGATAGACTTTATTGGTACAGAAAACATCATCATAACCATCACGTGTTTTATCACAATTATCCGCATAACTTAGTGTCGCCATCACACTACCTATCAATCCGAATATCAACCTGTGCATGAAACTTTCCACATCTTTTAACTTTCGGGCCCATCTAAGCATATTTTGACGCTGTTTAATATTACCCAAAAGTAGACAAGTTTGTACATTTTTGTCTTTATTCACGCTATGATGAGCACAGAAAGGATGCCAAATCATTCAGGAAAATAACATGGCAAATTATAAACTCTATCTGACCGCTTTCATGCTGGGCTTATCAGGATGTGCAACCCCAGGATGGCGATCCGTGCAACTGCAAGACTATTTACAGCCCTATGTGGGCCAATCCGCCGACCAGATCCAGCAGAACCTGAACTTACGAAGTTTAGGCTTCCAGACCTTAAAACACCCCCAGCGAAGCAAAGAAAGTTTGGTCTTTACTGTACTTCGTCCAATTAATATTCCCGTTCCGATTGCACAGGCCTATGGAGATCCAAGCTCACCGGCCAGTGGCTCAGTACGATTAGGATCGATCTCAACCAGTCAGCAATCTTATGACGTGAATTTCTATTGTCATATTATTTTCGAGCTGGATCAGCAGCAAATCGCCCGTGCTATCCGTTATGAAGGTAAGGCCTGCTAATTTCCACCATAAAAAAACGCAGCCATTGCTGCGTTTTTACTTGCAATACCACTTAGTTGAGCGCTGAAACAACCGCTGCACCCATCGCATCCGTACCCACTTTGGTCATGCCTTCAGACATAATGTCAGCGGTACGTAAACCTTGATCCAGCACCTGACCGACCGCATCTTCAATTGCCTTAGCAGCCGCTTCTTCACGGAAGGTATAACGCAACATCATCGCAACGGACAGTACCGTCGCCAATGGATTGGCAATGTTCTGTCCTGCGATATCAGGTGCAGAGCCATGGCATGGCTCATACATGCCTTTGCCATTTTCATCTAGAGAAGCCGAAGGCAACATGCCGATTGATCCCGTCAACATTGCTGCTTCGTCAGACAAAATATCACCGAACAGATTACCGGTGACGATAACATCAAATTGCTTTGGTGCACGCACCAGTTGCATCGCAGCATTATCCACATACATGTGCGATAACTGAATATTTGAATAGTGGGCTTGCTGTAAATCAGTCACCGTTTGCTTCCACAACTCAGTCACTTCAAGTACGTTGGCTTTATCGACCGAACATACTTTGCCGCCGCGTAATCCTGCCAGTTCGAAAGCAACCTTAGCAATACGCTTGATTTCGCTTTCTGAGTAAACGTCAGTGTTATAACCCTGTTTCTCACCATTTTCCAGTTCACGAATACCACGCGGCTGACCAAAATAGATCCCGCCGGTTAATTCACGAACAATCAAAATATCCAGACCCGCTACAATTTCTGGCTTCAAACTCGAAGCATCGGCCAATTGCGGATATAGAATGGCTGGACGCAGGTTGGCGAATAAATTTAATTCACTACGGATTTTCAATAAACCGCGTTCAGGACGGATTGCGCGCTCGATCGTGTCCCATTTAGGTCCACCCACCGCCCCCAGTAGAATGGCATCGGCTTGTTTTGCCTGTTCACTGGTCACCGCCGGATACGGCTCGCCATGTGCATCAATGGCTGAGCCACCCAGTAAACCATGTTCCCATGTCAAACCTAGATTAAATTTATCATTGACCTTGGTTAAAACCTGTTCTGCTGCAGCTACGATTTCAGGACCAATGCCATCACCCGCTAAAATTAAAATATGTTTAGACATCTACTTTTCCAGTTTTCATATAAGCAGTGTTGCCACTGCGAGCCGATTAAACCTTTTTCTCAACAAACTCGCCCAGACCTGTACTGACATCAAAAGGACGACAGAAACGGCGAATGGTATGTTGCTCTTGCTGTAAATCTACACATAGCGGATCAGGTACAGAAACGTTGAGTAAACTGCCCGATGAGCGATGTGTTCTGTCTCGATACATTTTAAAGGTATAGCGCACATGCGGTTTGAATGCATGAATGACATGGAAAGTTTCTGCGCGATCTGGAGAAATAGGATAGAAACGAATAACCACTTCATATTGCTTGGCAGGTACACTTAAATACACCTGCTGTTTTCGGCTGAATACCGAACCATGCAATCGTACAATCCCCTGTCCCATCGCCTGCTGGCTGATCCGGTGAGTCTTTGCATCGATCACGGCAATATCTCCGATTCGTTCAAACTCACAATTCTCAACGCCCGAACAATATAAAGTTGTGTTGTCCGCCTTACTTTCCAGCATGTTCTGTGCAATACGAACCTGATCGACCACGTTCGGTGCATTTTGACACGCGGTTAAAGTCGTACCAACACATAGACACAGTAAAATACTGCGAGCGAGTCTTCTTCTCATTATTCAAGCCCAGTCCTCATGCCTTGTTAACATGGAAGCAAAAAATTAGTCGCTAGCATGTTAACAAGAGTTCAATGTCTGCGCTATGGCTATGTTAAAAATGTCCAAGACGAAGTGTAATTTCGTCCACTCAACTTAAGCCTGAATGTCCTGAAACACCCAAGGACGCGCCTGTTTGGCTTTCGCTTCATAGGCACGAATATCGTCTGCAACCTGTAAGGTTAAGCCGATATCATCCAGACCATTCAATAAACAATGTTTACGGAATGGATCAACTTCAAATTTAAATGCCTGACCTGATGGCGTACGAACTTCCTGTGCATCCAGATCAATAGTTAACTGATATCCTTCGGTTTCAGCACATTCCTTAAATAACTGATCCACAATCTGTTCAGACAAGATCACAGGCAACATGCCATTTTTAAAGCAGTTATTAAAGAAAATATCGGCAAAGCTTGGCGCAATCACGGTACGGAAGCCATATTCACTCAATGCCCACGGCGCATGCTCACGGCTTGAGCCACAACCGAAATTGGTCCGTGCCAATAAGATGCTCGAACCTTGATAACGCGGCTTGTTTAACACGAAATCAGGATTTTTTGGACGCTTGCTAATGTCCTGCCCCAAATAGCCTTCATCCAGATAGCGCAATTCATCAAATAAATTGTCACCAAAACCTGTCCGTTTGATTGATTTCAAAAACTGTTTTGGAATAATCAAGTCGGTATCGACATTGGCACGATCTAAAGGTGCAACAATCCCTTGCTCTACAGTATATTTTTTCATGATTGTTTCCTAGAAAATCTGTAACCTCTCCCTACCCCCTCTCCTTAAAGGAGAGGGAACTCCTTCTCCCTTTGGGAGAAGGTTGGGATGAGGGGGTATAAAGGCTTTAATTAAAATGAACGAACATCAACAAAATGGCCTGCGATTGCTGCCGCAGCCGCCATTGCCGGACTCACCAGATGGGTACGTCCGCCATTGCCCTGACGGCCTTCAAAGTTACGGTTTGAAGTCGAGGCACAATGCTCACCCGGTTGCAATTTATCAGCATTCATCGCTAAGCACATTGAACAACCTGGTTCACGCCATTCAAAGCCTGCTTCCAAGAAAATCTGATCCAAACCTTCCTGTTCCGCCTGCTGTTTCACCAAGCCAGAACCCGGAACGATCATGGCCTGCTTGATACTCGCCGCCACTTTACGTCCTTTTACCACGTCGGCAGCCGCACGGATATCTTCAATACGTGAATTGGTACATGAACCAATAAATACGCGATCTAACTGAATATCAGCCAAGGCCTGTCCAGCGGTTAAACCCATATATTGATAAGCACGGGTCCAGTCATTGCGTTGTACCTCATCTTTAGCTTGCTCTAAAGTCGGCACGGCTTGTGTCACCGGGATCACCATTTCCGGTGAGGTGCCCCAAGACACTTGCGGTTCAATCTCGGCACCGTTCAATACCACTACCGCATCAAATACTGCATCTTCGTCTGAATGCAAGGTATTCCAGTACTCAACCGCCTGATCCCACTGTTCGCCTGTTGGTGCATAGTTACGGTCTTTGACATAGGCAATGGTTTTGTCATCAACAGCCACCATGCCTACACGTGCACCCGCTTCAATCGCCATATTACATACCGTCATACGGCCTTCGATTGACATGTCACGGAATACCTGACCACCAAACTCGATGGCATAACCTGTACCGCCTGCAGTACCAATCTTGCCGATAATCGCCAAGACCACATCTTTAGAGGTCACACCCTTGCCCAATACGCCATCGACACGTACCAACATGTTTTTTGATTTCTTCTGTACCAAGCATTGTGTTGCCAAGACATGTTCAACTTCTGAAGTCCCGATACCATGTGCCAAGCAACCAAAGGCACCATGCGTTGCGGTATGCGAGTCACCACACACGACGGTCATGCCCGGTAAAGTCAAACCTTGCTCTGGCCCAACCACATGGGCGATGCCTTGACGTATGTCATTAATACCGAATTCAACGATATTAAATGTTTTACAGTTATCGTCTAACGTCTGAACCTGGATACGCGAGGTATCATCCTCAATACCGGCAATCCCCTGTTCACGCTCTTTTTTAGAGGTCGGTACGTTATGGTCAGGCGTTGCAACATTGGCACTTAAACGCCACGGCTGGCGTCCGGCAAGTTGTAAACCTTCAAATGCCTGAGGACTGGTGACTTCATGCAATAAATGACGATCAATATAAATCAGGCTAGAACCATCATCACGTTGTTTTACTAAATGGTCATCCCACAATTTGTCGTACAAAGTTTTGCCTGCCATGTCGTCGCTCTCCATCGTGCTTGCCATCGGACTGGGTATTTTTTATCTTGAATTGATTATAGCAACTGCTTCACATAAATCTAATTTATCATTTTTATAAATTAACAAACTTTTTGGAATGATAAATTTCTGCCAAGTTCAAGATTGTGCTTGTTCAATGAAATGCATGCCAAATCAATCTGATCCAGTCTTATCTTAACGTTAATACTGGTTTTTTGATCAAATTTAAGTGAATCTTCATTCTATTTATAAAAACAATCGTCATAAATTGAAATTTCTTTTTTACATTTTAAATGATAATGATTATTATTTAATTAAATAGAGATTTATTCGGGTGACGACAATGGCCAATATCCAACAATTTGTACTCAACAATCGGCGGACTTTGAAAAAAACCTTGAGTTATTACATTATGCATATTAGTGTGGCGATGATGGTTGCCTATGTCATTACAGGGAATCTGATGATGGCAGCAACGTTGAGTTTAATCGAACCGACCGTACAAGCCTTCGCTTTTTTCTTTCATGAGAAAGTCTGGAATTATTTCTAATTCAAAAAAATTGCACATAAAACCAATTTAAAATCTCCCTCTGGATAGGCGTGTATGAACCTCGCAGCTTTTGAAGCATTTGTAAAAGTGATGGAAACCGGTTCCATTTCTATTGCAGCAGAACAATTATTTATTACCCAGCCTGCAGTAACCAAACGGATTCATAGTCTTGAAGACTACTTTGGCGTCAAGCTCTTTGAATCCGCAGGCCGGGGCATTCAACCGACCCATGCGGCACACTCGCTTTTGCCCAAAGTTCAAAGCTGGCTGAATAATCTGGGAGAGATTCACCATACCTTGAGCCATGAGCAGGCGCAGGTACAAGGTCGTCTCAAGATTGGCACCAGTCACCATATCGGTTTGCATCATCTGGCCGAGCCACTTAAAAACTTTGTACAGCATTTTCCCCAAGTCACTCTCGATGTGCATTTTGTCGATTCTGAACAGGCGCATGAACAAGTGCTGGCAGGTGAACTGGAACTGGCCTTTTTAACCTTACCTCCAGTTGGGGATGATCGGCTCAACTATGTCACCATCTGGAATGATCCGTTGGTATTTGTGGCCGCCCCCTTCCATCCCTTGGCACAGCAAACCGAGCTCAAGCTCGAAGACCTGATTGCTTACCCGAGCTTATTGCCAGCCGCACAAACCTATACCAGCCAGATTACCTTGGCAGAATTTGAAAAGAATAACCTCAAACCTAAAATCACCATGAGCAACAATCCGTTAGAATCCATCCGCATGTTGGTTTCGATCGGTTTAGGCTGGTCCGTTTTGCCCAAGACACTGGTCAATCAGGATTTAAAACAACTGGATTTACAGCTGGATATGCAACGTCAGTTGGGTATGGTCTGGCATCCAGCCCGTATCCAGTCTAAGGCGGCTGAGGAGCTGATTCGGATGATGCAGGTAGGATAAAACCTGTTTACTGTTAAAAATATACACAATAAAAAAACCTCCATGGCTAGGAGGTTTTTTTATTGTCTTCAAAACAGACACCGATAAGGAGGATTTAGATTGACCAGTCCTGAATGTCCCAAGCCTGCGCTTGCGCCAGTTTTTCTAAACGCTCATCTGGATTGACTGCAATCGCATGGGTCGCGTATTGCAGCAAGAAACGGTCATTGATCGAATCTGAATAAGCCCAAGACTCAGCCACCGTACGTCCAGCCAGCCATTGATCCAGACGGGCCAGCTTGCCTTGTTGATAACATGGGATTCCTGTGACCTTACCTGTGTACTTACCATCAACGACTTCAGCACTGGTGGCAATAATTTCGGTAATACCAAATTCCCGGAAAATCGGCGCGGTAATAAAATCACTGGTCGCGGTGATTCCCACAATGGCATGCCCTAAATCCTGATGCTTTTTAATCGCATCAAATCCTTTTGGACGCATCTGCGGACGAATGACTTTTTGCATAAACAACTGATGTAACTCAGTTAAATAATTATTGTCATGTTGGGTCAGGAATTCAAACACAAATTCATTATAGGCAATCGGATTGAGTTGCCCGGCTTTATAGTCTTCATAAAACTTGTCATTCATTTGACGATGATGAACCGGATCAACCAATGCTTCACTGACCAGAAATTCACCCCAGGAATGGTCAGAATCGGTATTTAACAGGGTATGATCTAAATCAAACAAAGCCAATTTCATATAAATGCTCATTTAAATGCAAATTAAAGAAAAAAAACGTAAATCTATTTCCGTAAGTCACTAAAAATTCGTTAAGATCATAGCAATTTAAACATTTTACTTTGACCTTTTTCGAGTTGGACATGGAAGATAGTCTGTCCCCGAGATCAAAGTCAACGATATAGATAAAATTTAGGTAGCCAAATGATCGACTCAGAAGGTTTCCGACCCAACGTCGGGATCATTTTGGCAAACGATGATGGACAGGTTTTATGGGCAAAACGCATTGGTCACAATGCTTGGCAATTTCCACAAGGAGGGATCCAATTTGGTGAAACCCCTGAACAGGCACTTTTTCGTGAACTGAGAGAAGAAGTCGGTTTATTGCCCGAACACGTCCAGATTATAGCGCAAACAAAAGGTTGGCTGCGTTATCGTTTGCCACATCGGTACATTCGGTCAGATTCAGATCCGGTATGTATTGGACAAAAGCAAAAATGGTTTTTACTGAAGTTAACGGCCTCGCCTCATCATATTCAGTTAAACCTGTCAGACCCACCCGAGTTCGATGAATGGCAATGGGTGAGTTACTGGTACCCATTGGGTCAAGTGGTCAACTTCAAACGTGATGTTTACCGTAAAGCCATGATGGAATTATGTTTACAACTACCTCAGCGTTAATTGTCATAAAATCATCATTTTAAGCAATGATTTTTGACAAGAGAGCTGTTATAACTAGGCCTATAACGATTCAATAAACTGGAGTAAACATCCATGTCAAACATGCAGCTCGACACCCTTAGACGCATTGTGCAAGAAATCAATGCGTCCGTCAGTTTGCATGATTCTTTGGACATTATGGTCAATCATGTGGCCGAAGCCATGCATGTGGATGTCTGCTCGATTTATTTACTGGATGAACGCAATCGCCGCTATGTGCTGATGGCATCCAAAGGCCTCAAACCTGAAGCCGTCGGCAATGTTTCCCTGAATATTGGTGAAGGTCTGGTTGGTCTGGTCGGGCAACGCGAAGAGATCGTGAACCTCGATAATGCGCCAAAGCATGACCGTTTCGCCTATTTACCAGAAACTGGCGAAGAGCTGTTTAACTCATTCCTTGGCGTTCCGGTGATGTATCGCCGTAAGGTAATGGGCGTACTGGTGGTTCAGAATAAGGAATCCCAGGACTTTAGCGAAGCTGCCGAATCCTTTTTAGTAACGCTATGTGCACAGCTTTCTGGTGTGATCGCCCATGCCCATGCGGTCGGTAATATTGATGTATTCCGCAAGCCAAGCACCGGTTCAACCTATAAGACCTTTCAGGGCGTTTCAGGGGCCGGTGGTATTGCACTGGGCCGTGCCATCGTGCTCTACCCGCCTGCCGATCTGGCTGCCATTCCAGATCGTGAAGCAGAAGATATCAGCGAAGAACTGGATTTACTGGATCAGGCCATTGCCTCGGTTCGTCAGGAAATTCAGTCTTTAGATGAAAAAATGCAAGACTCCCTCATGTCGGAAGAACGCGCGTTATTTAGCGTGTTCTTACGCATGCTGGATGAAAATGCCTTACCCAATGAAATTAAAGACCATATTCGTGCTGGAAGCTGGGCCCAGGGCGCAGTACGTAAAGTCATCGACAAGCATGTGGCGCTATTTGCGCAAATGGAAGATGACTACCTGCGTGAACGTGTTTCTGATCTGAAAGATCTAGGCCGTCGCATTCTTGCCTGCTTGCAGGAAGCGGATTCTAGCCATCGTGAACTCAGTCCTGACAGCATCTTGATTGGTGAAGAAATCAGTACCGCCGCGTTGGTAGAACTACCAGTGGATAATATTGCGGCGATTGTGACTTCTGAAGGCGCTGCCAATTCACATATGGTGATTGTGGCACGTGCCTTGGGCATTCCAACCGTGGTCGGTGTAACCGAGTTACCAATCACCACACTGGATGACATTGAAATGATTGTCGACGCCTATCAAGGTCGCGTCTTTGTCAATCCACCGCGTCGTTTACGCCAACGTTATAAAGAAGTCCAGAAAGAAGAAGAACAGATCGCCAAAGATCTAAAGCAATATGAAACCAAAGATGCGATCACGCCTGATGGCATCTCTATCCCGTTATTCGTCAATACCGGTTTAATGATTGATGTGGTGCGTGGCGTTCAGCGCGGTGCCAAAGGCGTAGGCTTATATCGTAGCGAGATTCCCTTCATGCTACGTGAGCGCTTCCCTGGCGAAGAAGAACAACGTGCCATCTATCGTCAACAGCTCAGCCATTTTGCCAATAAACCGGTGATTATGCGTACCCTGGATATTGGTGCGGATAAAGACTTGCCGTATTTCAGTATTGAAGAAGAAAACTCGGCGCTGGGCTGGCGTGGACTGCGTTTTACACTGGATCATCCTGAGATTTTCTCTGCGCAAATCCGTGCCATGCTCAAAGCCAGCATTGGCCTGAATAACCTGCATATCCTGCTGCCGATGGTGACCAGTGTTAGTGAAGTAGAAGAAGTGCTGTATCTGCTTGAGCGTGACTGGGTGGCGGTACAGGAAGAAGAACAGGTCAAGATTACCAAGCCTAAAATCGGGATCATGGTCGAGGTTCCGAGCGTGCTGCTGCAAATTGATGAATTTGCCGAACTGGTTGATTTCTTCTCGGTGGGCTCGAACGATTTAACTCAATATTTATTGGCGGTAGATCGTAATAATCCACATGTTGCCAACGTCTATTCGCACTTCCACCCATCGATACTACGGGCCTTGAAACGTCTAGCTGAAGACTGTCATACCCATCAAAAGCCGGTCAGTGTCTGTGGTGAAATGGCGGGTGATCCATTGTCTGCGATTTTATTGATGGCTATGGGCTTCAACACGCTCTCGATGAGTTCCAGCAATATTTTGCGTGTCCGCAAAGCCATTTGCCATGTGCCGATGAGCGACGCCAAAAAACTGCTGGAAGATGTGCTAAAAATGAACAATCCGCTGGTGATTAAAAGTTGGCTGGAACACTATTTCAGAACCCATGGTCTTGCCGATATGGTGAAATCGAATCGTCTGGTCAGTGTGTAAACAGTGCATACACTGCCTATAAAAAAGAGCGACCTTCTGGCAAGCGTCGCTCTTTTTTTATGGATAAGTCAGCTTATTTTAAATAAACCTGTTGCTTTCCTTGCCCCAGACTTACCTTCGGAAATTGACGATCGTAATCAATTACAATAGCGTCTTTACCCGTTAAATTTTTGGCATCGGATTGCCAGGTCACATAATAGCTCACTTCGGCATCATCACGGACCTGTGGCTGAATACGCTGACGATGGTCTGCTGGAATGATAAATTCAACCCGAAAAGGAACTTGAGAGACTTGCACTGTCTTTTTCTCAATCAATGTTGCAGGCACATCAGCCATACGACTTTCCACAGCATATAAGCTGATTGTGCCCTGTTGCGGCTGCACCGCATGGTTGCCTGTTCCCACAAATTCAATGGTCAAGGGTATGGCTTGATTGGCTTTAAGTTCAGTATTCTGCGGCATGACCGTACAACCTGTCAGCAAAGTTAAAGATAAACCAAGACCAGTGACTATTTTTTTCATTGTTTTTTATCTCATCAAGAAAGAACTCAAACATAGCATGCCCTGCATTAAAATCATGTTCACTTACATATTTTCAACCCAATCGCCTGATTCAGTTCTCTCAATCCGAAAATTCGCTTAAGCATGAGCACGCAAGTCTTGATGAGTATGCAGTTTTTTTGCAGCTCAATGCTATATTACATAACTGCAACAGGCCATTGCTCCAATTCCTGTCTCAACTATCGCCATTTTTCATTTCTTGTTTCGAGGCCGTGCATTCATTGAAATACCAACAATAAATTATAATAAAACTTATATTTTTCATAAGCTTTCTTGTTTTTTTAACAATTTTTATATCTACAAACACTCAGCTCAAGCTTAAGCTATAAACAGCTTCAATCGAATAAAGCATTTATGACATCAACTTTAATCCATTGGAAAAAAAGCTTTCATCAACCTAGAGTAAAAATACAAAGGCTGATCTGATTCATTGCAAATCTCACTTAGGCATCTGAAATTTTGATACCCAATTTGTATATGTCCCAGCGAAGCATTCATATCTTTGAACGGTCAAATGATTGAGATGACCTCACTTACAGGTCCTCTTGATGGAGATAGAACATGAGCCAAGACGAAAAAAAATGTCCTTATAGCCACCTCACCACTGATTTTGGTGCGCCAGTTGTCGATAACCAGAACAGTATGACCGCGGGAGCGCGAGGACCATTATTAGCCCAGGACTTATGGCTAAACGAAAAACTTGCCAACTTTGTCCGTGAAGTGATTCCTGAGCGCCGCATGCATGCTAAAGGTTCTGGTGCATTTGGTACTTTCACGGTTACCCATGATATTACCCAATATACCCGTGCTAAAATCTTTAGCGAAATCGGCAAAAAAACTGAAATGTTTGCCCGTTTTACCACCGTTGCCGGTGAACGTGGTGCAGCCGATGCAGAACGTGACATTCGTGGTTTTGCCCTGAAATTCTATACCGAAGAAGGTAACTGGGATATGGTCGGGAATAACACCCCGGTCTTCTTCTTGCGTGATCCACGTAAATTCCCGGATTTAAACAAAGCGGTCAAACGTGACCCGAAAACTAACCTGCGTAGTGCCACCAATAACTGGGATTTTTGGACGTTATTGCCAGAAGCATTACACCAGGTCACCATCGTCATGTCAGACCGCGGTATTCCTTCAAGCTACCGTCATATGCATGGCTTCAGTAGCCATACCTATAGTTTCATTAATGCCGCCAATGAGCGTTTCTGGGTGAAATTCCACTTCAGAACCCAGCAAGGTATTCAAAATCTGACGGATGCAGAAGCCGGCGAGCTGGTGGGTCAGGATCGTGAAAGCCATCAACGTGATTTATTCGATGCCATTGAACGTAAAGACTATCCAAAATGGACCCTTTTTGTTCAGGTTATGCCAGAACAAGATGCTGAAAAAGTCCCGTATCATCCGTTTGATTTAACCAAAGTATGGCCACACGGCGATTATCCGTTAATTGAAGTGGGTGAGTTTGAACTGAACCGTAATCCTGAAAATTTCTTCCTTGATGTAGAGCAATCTGCTTTTGCACCAAGTAATCTGGTGCCAGGGATCAGCGCTTCACCCGACCGTATGTTGCAGGCGCGTTTATTCAACTATGCCGATGCACAACGCTATCGTTTAGGTGTGAACTACCAGCAAATTCCAGTCAATGCGGCACGCTGCCCTGTACATAGTAATCACCGCGACGGTCAAGGCCGTATCGATGCCAACTATGGGGGTTTACCGCACTACGAGCCAAACAGCTTCGGTCAGTGGCAAGAGCAAGCTCAGTATAAAGAGCCACCATTGAAAATTAATGGTGATGCCGATTTCTGGGATTACCGTGAAGATGACAATGATTACTTCAGTCAGCCACGTGCGTTGTTCGAACTGATGACACCAGAGCAACAAGACGCTTTATTTGGCAATACAGCACGTGCCATGGGTGATGCACTCGACTTCATCAAGTATCGTCATATCCGTAATTGCTACGCTTGCCACCCGGCCTACGGTGAAGGGGTTGCGAAAGCATTGGGCATGACCGTTGCTGATGCACAAGCTGCGCGTGAAACTGATCCGGCGCGTCATTTACCAAGCTTTCTCTAAGCCAGCAAATACTTAATAAAAAAGCCATCTTCGGATGGCTTTTTTAATGCCTTTGAGGGACAATTTATTCAACACCGGATAAGAAGAATAAATATGCCAAAACCTTTACAACACCTGATTCAAAACCATAACATCATCCTGTTCGATGCGGTATGTGTACTCTGTTCAGCCTGGGCAGATTTTATGATCAAACATGATCGACGCTGTCAATTCAAACTGGTGTCGGTACAATCCAGTCTAGGGCAGCAATTGTTAAAGCATTACCACTTCCCGACCGATCATTTTGAAACCATGCTATTGCTGGAAAAAGGTCAATGTTATACAGAATCGACGGCCTTTTTGCGTATTATTCAGCGACTGGATTTCCCTTATAGCAGCTTAAGATATGCCCGCCTTGTTCCTAAAACCCTCCGTGATTTTGCTTATCGGCGCATTGCATTAAATCGCTATGATCTGTTTGGTAAAACTGAACAATGTTATGTGGTGACTGCGGATATTCAGCAACATTTCCTTCAGGATGATGTCTTGAGATGAAGCAGCGTCACCCGACCATCCACAAGATTTTAAAATTTTGTCAGTCGATGATCGCCTTGCTTTGGATCTATCAAGGCCTAATTCCTAAACTGATTTTTCAGTCACCGACTGAACAAGCCATTTGGCAACAATTACCGATAGCTCATTTCTATATAGGATGGCTGGTCATGCTATCCGGAATCAGTGAAGTCATTTTTGGTGTTCTGTTTCTGTTCATCAAACATCCCTGTTTACACTGGCTCAGTATCGTGAGTTTGACCGGGTTATTTATTTTTATTCTATTCATTGACCCGAATCAGCTTTACCAAGCGTTTAATCCTGTGGTCATGAATATAGCGCTAGCCAGTCTTTCCCTGATTGCAATCTGGTGTCTGAATGCCGATGCTGATGCTAAGCCCTTAAAAAGTGCCCTTCGCGAATGCAATAGAAAGGATTGACCAGTTTCGAAGAAGATTTCATGGCATGCTGCAATTCATGTTCAGGCGAATCGCGCTCTTCATCTGTCAACTGGAAGGTACGATAATGAATCGCCAGTGAGCGATGCGCATGCAAGTCTAAATGTGCATGAAAGGCATCTTGTGGATTCATATGCACATAACGCATCAACATCCGCGGTTCATAAGCCCCGATCGGTAATAAGGCAATTCTGGCATCGCCATAGCGCTCATGGATTTGCTTGAAATGCCCTGAATAACCGGTATCCCCTGCAAAAAAACAGTGCCCAGTCTTGGCAAGCACAGAAAAACCGCCCCACAAGGCACGATTCTGATCGCGCACGCCTCGTCCGGAAGTATGTTGTGCAGGCGTATAGGCAATCTTTAACTCATCATGAAACGGAATTTCCTGCCACCAGTCCATTTCAATCACATGCAGATGTTTCGGCAGATAATAGCCATTGCCTAAACCGGTATAAATCGGCATTTCAAATTTCTGATGTAACCAATCCAGCGTCGCCAGATCCATATGGTCATAATGATTATGACTGAGCAAGACCCCGTGAATGGTCGGAAGATGTTCCAGCGCAATACCTGCGGGACAGACACGGCGTGGTCCATTGCCCTGTTTCGGACTGGCATATTCAGACCAGACCGGATCGGTAAGGAAATTATAAGGGCCGATTTGAATTAAAATTGTGGCGTGTCCCACAAACCAGATTTGCCAGTCATTTAAGTCGGCATGCGGTCGGTTTTGGGGCAATTCCAGCATTTGGTTGCGTAAATTGGACTCATGAACACGATCAACATTCCAGGTATAGGACTGACGGGTCGCCAGCCACTTTAATAGCCCTTTACGATCAAACGGGGTTAACGGTTTCTGCAAATTATAGAACCGGTCTATGCCGCAATGATCAGAAGCCTCATGTGGAAACGGCGGTTTCACCCAAGTATGACTCAAGCAAGATTGTGTCGGCAATTGATAGGTTAATGTCGGCTTATCTTTCATGTACTTCTTCTGTGGTGGAATCTAATCGCATGAGGTCCATTATGTTATATCCCTGAGATTACGGCGTGTTTTCAATGTTATCGCGTTTTAAATCATCATGATTTTTTGACTAGAGCGAGCACATTTCATCACAGCATAATCGGACCTTGATCCTAACATAAGGTATTCAGTTATGCTGATTTTCTAGAGCTGAGTCAACACAATTTTACCGAACTAATAAGGCTCAGTGACAATTGTAGTGAAAGGTTAAACCAGACGTTTTTGCAACACGTTTTTCTGTCTTGGATTGAAGATTCATCGGGAAGACAAAATAAAAAAGCCGAACAAGTCGGCTTTTTTATTTTGATGAAATCTTAAACATTGCTAAAAAAGGCAGCAAACTTTTGATAGCTCGGACGCTGCTTAATATTGTCCAGATAGCGTTCAATCGCAGGATGAGACTCAACTTCTCCCATCTTGAGCTGCCAGAACAGCATGGCAGCAACGGTCACATCCGCAGCAGTGAACTGTTTGCCACATAAATACGGATCAGCTTCACTCAGGCCCTGCACAAAAGCATTATAGGCATCGTGGTAGTCTCCATATCCGACAGATCCTTTCTGGTCTGGTTTGACCTCCACACCCAGCATTTTATTGGTTGAAGCCGCTTCCCAAGGCCCTGAAATAAAGAACAGCCAGCGATAATAAAGACCGCGTTTCGGATCATTGAGTGCAGGTGCCAGACCTTTGTCTGCGAACTTATCGGCCAGATAGGCACAGATTGCATCCAGCTCATACACCACAATATCATCGTCCACCAATACAGGGACTTTGCCAAAGGGATTGATTTTTAAATATTCGGGCGCTTTCATCTCGGTCTGAAAAGCCACCTCGATGCGCTCACATTGCACGCCCAGTTCAATCAGCAACCAGTCCACTACAACGCCACGTGAGAAATTATTGGTATAAAGTTTAAGTGCCATGTTGATATGTCCTTAGTGAGTTATTCTTATTTCAATGTAATTGTCTGGATTGTCAGTTTCTGTCAGTAGTCGAACATACCTCCTGCCTCCACCATTGTTGAAACAGTTGCTGCTTGAATTGCGGATAAAGCTCCTGACTCAGGCTGAGCTGCCGGATACGGTCAATCCGGAAGTGCCGAAAACTCTGTCGCAACTCGCACCATGCGGCCAGTACAATCCGATCATTAAAATAACCTAAAGCAAAAGGCCACACGGTACGGGAACTGATACGCTGCTGCTCATCGGCATAATCCACCACAATTTTGACTTGCTGGCGGATGGCCAGACGCACCTGCTCCACCAGTTGTGCATCTACAGGAAGCCAGGCATTGATGGAGCGTAAGGTGGTGTGTTGAAGTAAATGTCGGCAATGTTCAGGCAATACTGCATTGAGCTTGGCCAGAACCGAGGTCGAAGCCGATTTTAAAGCCAGATCAGGAATTTCACTCAACCAGTTTAAGGCCAGAAAGATGGCCTCGATCTCGGTTTCATTCAAGCTCATTGGCGGTAACAGGAAATCTTCTTTGAGCTGAAACCCCAGCCCTGCTGCCGCATCAATACTCACCCCTTGGGCGCGTAATGTCTCAATGTCTCGATAGACACTGCGCTGACTAATCTGCAGTCGCTCCGCCAATACCTGTGCAGTGACCGGATAGCGATATTCTCGGAGTAGTTGTAATAGATTGAGCAAACGGATCGAGCGGCTCATATAGTCCCTATTGTTATTATGGATGACGGGAAAGCGAACTCTCCCCTCATTTTGTCATTTGATCTTCAGTGGATTAACTTTCGGTTAAGTCAGCAACCTTAAGCAAGCTTTGTAAATAATGATGCAAGTCCTGCACATGATGGGCAATGGTTAATGGCTGATATTGCTGTAACGTTTCAATACTGTGCACACCATAACTGACCCCGATACGCGGCATATTCAGATTTTGCGCCATTTCCAGATCGTAACTGGTATCCCCAACCATAATCGCACGTTCAGCTGCGACATCCATCTCGGCCAGAATTTCCTGCAACATCAGTGGATCTGGCTTGGACTTGGTTTCACTCGCGGCACGGGTAATATCGAATAGTGCATGACTATTGGTTTGCGCCAATACACGATCCAGCCCCTTACGGCTTTTACCAGTCGCGACCGCAAGCTTGAGACCTTGCTGCTTTAAATCCATCAATAGCTCAGCGACCCCATTAAACCAGACATCGTCTTTCGAGTTTGCCACATAATGATCGGCATAACATTGCAAAAGCTCCTGATGCAAATGCGGGACTTGCGGAAACAGGATCTGCATCACTTCAGGCAAACCCAGACCAATAATGCTTTTCGCGGCTTCATCCGTCAGTGGCTGTTCAAATTGCTGCGCTGCATATTGCAAACTCGCCACAATCTGGCCCACTGAGTCGAACAGGGTGCCATCCCAATCGAAAATGATGAGTTCAATCTTCTGCTTCATTTCTGCTTTCTCAATTCGTCAATCACCTGCTGCATATCTTCAGGCATCGGAGCTTCAATCACTGGATAATTCGGAATTTCCAGACGCATGGCATGCAGGCACAAACGGCGTGCCGCCGGGCCGTTATACACCGTATTGTGACCATATTTATCGTCCCCCACCAAAGGATGACCAATACTTAAACCATGTACCCGGATTTGATGGGTACGGCCTGATAAGGGTGAAGCATGAACCAAGGTGGCTGTTTTAAAACGCTCAACTACTTTCCAGTCGGTCTTACTTGGCTTACCTTCAGAAGTAACACGGACACGACGCTCGCCATTGGCCAGTTCATAACGCAATAAAGGCGCATCAATCATTTGGCGATCCAGACTGACCTGACCTTTAACAATAGCGGCATAGGTTTTCTGGATCTTATATTCGCGTAGCAGGTCCTGGAGCAATTTTAAGGTACTGCGCTTTTTACTGACCATCACCAGACCGGAGGTATCACGGTCAATCCGGTGAATCAGTTCCAGATATTTTTTGCCTGTCGCCGCCCGTAAGGCTTCAATCAGGCCATAGGCCACACCACTGCCGCCATGCACGGCAATTCCCGAAGGCTTATTGATTACCAGCAAGCCTTCATCCTCATACACCACTCGGCTCAACAGGCTTTGCGCGACGCTATCGCTGACAGGTGCAGCCGTTTCATCCTTCTGTTCATAACGGATTGGTGCGACACGAATCTGGTCGCCAATGTTCAAACGTGTTTCTGCTTTTATTCTTTTTTTGTTTACGCGTACTTGTCCTTCACGAATCAAACGGTAGATGCGACTTTTTGGAACACCTTTTAATCGGGTAAATAAAAAATTATCTATTCGCTGCCCGTCTTGATGCTCATCCACGTCAAACCAAGTGACACTTTGCCATTGTTGTGTAGAATTCATACGCTCGATTAATCCAAGATTTGCTAAATATGATTAAAAAATGATCATTTAGCTAAGTTATTTCACAAGAAACCTAAACTTAGCCCATAGGCAGATGCTGCAAGGTTTGGTATATTCAGCGCACGGATACCACCGTAAGTGAGCATCAAATCAGAAATTTTATTTAGATAAAATTTTAAATCGATGAGATATTCACCAATAACTCGGATAGGTCCTAAAGAATTATGCCGACGCCGAAGGCTTATTATATCGGCAAAATGGCAAACTGTTGCGTTTAATTGTGCATCAGCACATACAGTTTGTTCAGAAAAAATATGTCGCCAGCAATTTGCTGGTTATTAAACGTAAACTGATCCACATCAGACAATTTGCTCCCTGATGTCGCATTCAGGCTAAAGCGTTGATGCATTGGAACTGCCAAGCAGAGATACGATGATCATTCCGTATCAAGACTTCCAGATGGATCGACTTCAATGCTTAATGACAGTGAAAGTCACCATCCAATGCACCGCTCACCCGCCAGTGAAGCGTACAGGAAACTTTGATTATGTCGGATCTAGTGATATTTCACAGATGTCAGACATGCCATGAAATATCAACGGATTCAAGATTGAAGCAGTATTGCTAACATCGAAATAACCGGATCAAAGCCTCCAGCTGGATACTTACAGCCAGTGGTTTCAGAGCTTCCTACACAATGTTGCTTCTGAGTCTTGATCGCGCCAATTTGATGTTTGCTCAAAAATATTGGGCTTATTGTTTGTGTGCATCACTATTAGGTGTCACACCCATGAAACGTATGTTGATTAATGCAACCCACGCCGAAGAAGTTCGCGTTGCACTTATCACTGGTAATCGTCTTTACGATTTCGACTTAGAGAATCGTACTCGCGAACAAAAAAAATCAAATATTTATAAAGGTCATGTCACTCGCGTTGAGCCCTCTTTAGAGGCGGTTTTCGTTGAGTACGGCGCACAGCGTCAAGGCTTTTTATCTATGCGGGAAATTGCAAACTCGTATTTCAAAGCTGACCCTCGTCAAACTTCAAACATTCGTGAACTGATCACTGAAGGTACTGAATTACTGGTTCAGGTTGAAAAAGAAGAGCGTGGCAACAAAGGTGCTGCCCTATCGACTTTCATTTCGCTTGCAGGCCGTTATTTAGTGCTTATGCCGAACAACCCGAAAGGTGGCGGTATCAGCCGTCAGATTTCAGGTTCTGTCCGTGAAGAACTAAAAGAAATTTTAGCCTCTTTAAATGTGCCGCGTGGCATGAGCGTGATCGTTCGTACTGCCGGAATTGGCCGTACCCAGGAAGAGCTGCAACTTGACTTGCAACACTTACTTGACCTGTGGGCACAAATCCAGGGTTCGGCAAGTTCAGGTCCATCACCAATGCTGGTTCATCAGGAAGCAGGCGTGGTAACACGTGCCATTCGTGATTATTTACGTGATGATGTTGCTGAAATCCTGATTGATAGTGAGCAAGCCTATAACGAAGCCTATAACTTCGTAAAAGCAGTGATGCCACGTCAGCTCGACAAATTAAAAACCTACACCATGAATGAGCCTTTATTTGCTCACTTCGGAATTGAAAGCCAGATCCAGACTGCCTATGAGCGTGAAGTCAAACTTCCTTCTGGCGGTTCAATCGTGATTGATCAGACCGAAGCTTTGGTATCGATTGATATTAACTCGGCGAAATCAACCCGCGGTCATGATGTTGAAGAAACAGCACTCAACACCAACCTTGAAGCAGCCGAAGAAATCGCACGTCAACTGCGTTTACGCGATATCGGTGGTTTAGTGGTCATCGATTTCATCGACATGACCAAAGACCGTAACCAGCGTATGGTCGAAGCCAAATTACGTGAAGCAACGCAAAGCGATCGCGCACGTATCCAGTTCGGTCAACTCTCACGTTTTGGCCTGATGGAAATGAGCCGTCAACGTTTACGCCCTTCTTTAGAAGAAGCGACAGGTTACGTGTGCCCACGCTGTCATGGTACCGGTATGGTGCGTGACTTACGTTCATTGTCACTTTCGATCATGCGTAAGGTTGAAGAAATTGCATTACGCGAACGTCAAGGTGAAGTTCAAGTTGAAGTGCCTGTTGAAATCGCAGCATTCTTATTGAATGAAAAGCGTCACAGCCTGGTATATTTGGAACAAACCTCAAATGTTCGTGTAACGGTATTACCGCATCCGCACTTGGAAACACCACATTATCAAATCCAGTTCAATCCGGATGGTTTTGCACCGTCTAGTTATGAACGTACTGAAGCGACCCGTTCAAGTGAAAAAGAACTCGGTTACGAGTCTTCTGACTGGCATCTGGAAGATGCAGAGCATCACCATGCGCCTGCACAAAATCAAGCAGCTGCGCCACAGAAGAAAGCTGCTCAGCAACAGGCTGCACAAGCAAAACAAACTCAACAGGCTGTTGCGCAAAAGTCAGCAAGTCCTTGTGCATGGTTAGAAAACCTGTTTGTTCAAAAACAGGCACAGACCACAGATCAATCCCGTTCGGCACAAAATGCGGCAGCTGCGATTGAGCAAATGGTCAACAATGGCGCAGTAAGCCGTGGCCAGTTTGGTCAGGTCAATGCACCTGTTGCATCTGTTGCCACTGAAACTGCTGCAACAGCGGCAAACAATGCCTATATTTCACAGAATCCTGTGAAACAGGAACCGCGTGAAACGTTTGAGAAAGACGAAAAACCACATCGTCCAAATCAAAACCAGAAGAAACGCAAGCACAAAGAGCAACGTGAACAGCACTCGCATGCACATGAACAACAAAATCAGGTGCACGAAGAAGTCGTTCAACTGTCACGTCAGGAACAGCGCCAAGAGCAACGCGAACTGAAACGTCAACAAAAACGTCAGCAGTCACAAGAGCCTCAAAACCAGCAGCAACATCATGAGGCTGCGCAAGCAAATGACAATGCGCCATTACCACGTCGTGACCGTAACCAGCAACGTCCGAACCGACCAAACCGTCATCGTGACCAAAGCGTGTTGAATGACGCACCTGCTGCAACTGCAGCGCCTGCGAACCCTCAACAGGTTAAAGTTGATGTGGTGGATGCACCACGTCCAGAGCCAATGAACACGGCATTGATCGTGAACATTGATCAAGGTCAAAGTGAGATCGTGGCACTAAATCCACAACAAGCGACTGCACCTGCCGCAAAAGCGGAAGTTGTGCCTGCTGTTGTAGAAAAAACCGAGAGCAAACCTGCGGCTCAAGCAGAACCAGTGGTTGCGAAAGAAGCACCTGCTGCAAATGCAGAAGAAGCAGCCCAAGCGCCGGTAAAACGTGCCAGCAATGACCCACGTTCGCGTCGTCGTCAACGTGGTGCTCAAGCACCACAGAAAGCAGCGGCACCAAAAATTGCACCATCGCAGATTCCAGCGCTGGGTCAATACACGGTCGGTAGCCTGATTCGCCATGTTTATGGTGAAGACTGCACTATCCTGATTGAGCAATTTGGTTTAATCACCACGTTTAACCGTGCCCTGCAAAAGTTTGCCGAGCAATATGCCAGCACGCTAGTGGTAGACACCGTGGTTGAAGAAGAAAAGCGTCCGGTAACACGTGATGCCGAACTTCCAAGCAAAAAAGTAACGGAAGAAGCTGAACCAGCGCCAGTGTTAGCATTAACACCGCCTGAAGCTGCTACTGTTCGAGTTGCAAATGACCCGCGTGAACGTCGTCGTTTAGCCAAACTTGCTGCAGAGCAAGCCAAAGAAGCGCATATTGCTTCAAACGCGACGCCTGCTCCTGTTGAAAATACTGAATCGAAAGAAGAAGTGAAAACAGAAGAAGTCGCTAAGCCAGCAGAAGAAACTGTGGTTGCAGCGCCAGAGCAACAACCTTTAGAACTTGCTCAAGAAGCAGTGGCTGCTTCGGCAGAAGTAGCACAGGTTGAAGCGATGAAAGCACCAGCGGCTAAAGCTGAGGCGAAGCCTGAAGCTGCAAGCAAAGCTACTGAGAAAGCTCAAGCTGCTGAAAAAGCAGAACAGGCCACAACTGCAACTGAAGCAGAATCAGAAGATGAAGCTGCAAAAGCAGAGAAAGAAAAATCAAGCCGCCCGCGCCGTCCACGTGGACGTCCACCGAAAAAGGCTGCAGCTAGCAATGAATAATTTGCTAAATTGCACTCAATAAGGCTAAGCCTAGTCATTTCGGTGACTAGGCTTTTTTGTTATTTTGTCAAATTAGGTTGATTGCTCTAGGAACTTACCATTACAAAACAGCATCAACGACAATGGTGTGAATGGTTGTGTTCTTACGGATAGCCATTTTTGGATTGATCGAAAAATAAACAGGATTGATATGAGCCAAACTACGCAGACCGATATTATTACCCTTGGTGATGTCGCTACTCGACTTCCAAACTTCATCACTAAAGTACCTCATATCCTTAATGGTCTTAAACAGGCATATTTACGAACGCCATCTTCTCCTGCTGGTTTAGGTATTGCCTTTGAAAAAGCAGTCAAGCGTAACCCTCAAGGCATCGCTCTGTTATTTGAAGATCAAAGCTACAGCTATCAGGCTTTAAATGAGTGGGCCAACCAGATTGCCCATTACTATTTATCTCTGGGTGCAAAAAAAGGTGAGGTGATTGCAGTGATGGTTGAGAACCGTCCTGAATTGATTGCCAGCATTGTGGCTTTAGCCAAAATTGGGGTCACCATTGCGCTAGTCAATACCTCTCAGGTGGGTAAAGTACTCGCGCATAGCATTAATCTGGTCAATCCGATTGCAGTGATTGCCGGTGAAGAAGTCCGTGCTGCAATCGATGAAGCACGTCAGGATTTAAAAGTTGCAGAAGACCGTTTCCACTGGTTTGCTGATCAGGAAACCCGTAAAAATGCGGGCACAGCACCTGAAGGCTACGTCAATCTTGCGTTGCAAATTGACCAGTTTCCGAAATTTAACCCGTCAACCACACGTACTGTGACGGGTAAAGATGGCCTGTTCTATATCTATACCTCAGGCACGACTGGCCTGCCAAAAGCCGTGATTTTTACCCATAGCCGCTGGACACTGGCATACGGCACTTATGGTCACATTCTCAATCTTGGTAAAGATGATGTGATGTATGTCACCCTACCGCTTTACCATGCCACAGGTGTGGTGGTGTGCTGGTGTGGTGTGATTGCAGGCAGTGCGACACTGGCAGTACGTCGTAAATATTCAACCAGTGCCTTCTGGAAAGATGTACAGAAATTCAATGCTTCTGCGATCGGTTATGTCGGTGAGCTATGCCGTTACCTGATTGATGCACCAGCAACTGAACTGGACCGTGCGCATCGCGTGACTAAAATGATTGGCAATGGCATGCGCCCAAATATCTGGGGCAAGTTTAAAGAGCGTTTCGGGGTTGAAGAAGTGCTTGAACTGTATGCTTCAAGCGAAGGTAATGTCGGTTTCAGCAATATCTTTAACTTTGACAATACTGTCGGCTTTTCTCCTACGCCTTATGCCATCGTTGAGTTCGATAAAGAAAAGAACGAACTGGTCCGCGACAAAAAAGGCTATTGCAAGAAAGTCAAAACCGGTGAAGTTGGCCTGTTAATTGGCAAGATCACCAGCCGTTCGCCTTTTGATGGTTATACCGACCCTGAAAAAAACAAGTCTGTGATCATGAAAGATGTGTTCACTCAAGGCGACTCATATTTCAATACCGGTGACCTGGTCCGTGATATCGGCTTCCGTCATGCCCAGTTTGTGGACCGCCTCGGCGACACCTTCCGCTGGAAAGGTGAAAACGTGTCGACCACCGAAGTTGAAAACATGGTCTGTGAGTATGAAAAAATCGCAGAAGCCGTGGTTTATGGTGTAGAAATTCCAAATACCAACGGCCGTGCTGGTATGGCAGCCATTACCTTGGTGGATGGTGCAGCGCTGAATGATGCAGATTTGAGCGAAATGGTGAATGTATTTAAAAAATGTTTACCTTCCTATGCCATTCCAGTGTTCTTGCGCGTTCAGGAAAAGGTTGAAACCACCGGTACATTCAAATACCAGAAAAATAAACTGAAAGAAGATTCGTTCGATCCGAGCAAAACCTCTGAACGTTTACTGGTGTTATTGCCTGGTGCAAGCAGCTATTGTGATGTAAATACTGAGATCTTTGACAATATTCAAAGCTATCAATACCGTTTCTAGTTTATTTTTTAGCTAAATAAGAGGAAATCGTGCTTTTTATAAACAATCATGCACATGTTTTTAAATTTCCTCTTGTGTTAGCTGAATAACTTGCTAGAATACGCAACATCAAAACGAAGACGCATTTAGAACTGATTAGTTTTTCTTGCGAAGCTAGTTGAAATACTTGCTTAGGGTCGTTAGCTCAGTTGGTAGAGCAGCGGACTTTTAATCCGTTGGTCCCGCGTTCGAGTCGCGGACGACCCACCATCTAATGTTTTGAGAGTTTGTAAAATGTATTTTACAAACGCCTGTAAGAGGTTAAGCTACAGAAAATCATAGATTTTCTCTTGCGCTCAGGTAAAACGTTGTTTTACTTCTCCTCGCTCAGGGTCGTTAGCTCAGTTGGTAGAGCAGCGGACTTTTAATCCGTTGGTCCCGCGTTCGAGTCGCGGACGACCCACCAGATTCGAAAAAGCCTCATCATTTGATGGGGCTTTTTTATTTTGTCATTGATATCTTTCCAAACGATGACAAAAACCAAAACTAGTGCTTTAAGCCTCCCTGCCCAAAGCACACATAATTTTTAAATTATAAAAATCTTTCCAGCACCGAATTTAAAAAGATATGTCCCTGCTCGGTACAGGCAATTCGATCCTGATTAGCGATGAGGAGTTTTTTCTCACGCAAGTCATGCAATGTCTCATTCAAATCTTGCAACGCAAGTCCTGTGCGCTGAGGATAAGACTCGGTCGCTACACCTTCATTTAAACGCAATGCGTTCATCATAAATTCAAAAGGCAATTCATCTGCTTCAATGCGTTTCATTTGCACATGTTCAGCAGGGACTTTGGCTAAATAATCTTTAGGTAAACGGGTTTTCTGGAAACGGTAAATCCCGTCAGGACGCGTGACCTTGCCATGCGCACCAGCTCCAATCGCCAGATAATCACCAAATTGCCAATAATTCAGATTATGTGCCGATGGCTTTTCCTTACGCCAGGCCGAAACTTCATAATTGACATAACCATTGGCTTTCAAATACGCCTCACCTTTCTCCTGAATCTGCTCTAGCACCTCGTCTTGCGGCAATACAGGCTGGGTACGGAAGAACACCGTGTTGGGCTCAATGGTCAGCTGATACCAGCTAATATGCGTTGCACCGTGCTCTACCGCCAATTGAAGATCGGTTAAGGCCTGTTGTTCTGTTTGCTGAGGTAAACCGTGCATCAAGTCCACATTTACACGCTCAAAGCCGGCCTGGCGTGCCTGCTGAATCGCATCCAGTGCATTATTGGCGGTATGAATCCGTCCTAAACGTTGTAAATGCTCGGGATCAAAACTTTGTACGCCTAAGGATAAACGGTTAATCCCTACCGCCAGATAATCCGCAAATGGATCATGTTCAACGGTTCCCGGATTGGCTTCCAAGGTAATTTCACAATCTTCTTCAAACGCTAAACGTGCTTTCAGTTGTTCAAAGAGCCATTGATAGCCCGATGCAGAAATCAGCGAAGGTGTTCCACCACCAATAAAGACACTGTGAATCGATCGGCCTTGCGCCATTTCAATCTGAGTTTCAAAATCTGCCACCAAGGCAGCCAGATATTGCTGTTCCAGTTCCAAGGACAACTGACCATCAGGCACCGCATGGGAGTTAAAGTCACAATAAGGACATTTACGTACACACCACGGCATATGGATATACAGGGAAAGTGGAATATTTGCAGGGTTTAAATGACTCAAAATCGCAGCTCAATGACAGAACCCCGCCATTTTAACATGACTCGCCCGTTCGGCTTATCATCATCTACGTATTCAGTTAGACTGGGGACAACCAACAACAATTAGACCGATAATATGATGAAAATTTCTAGCCAGTTACTATTTATTCTTCCCCTGACTCTAGGCATTGGTATCGCCATGGCCTTTCAAACCGCAATCAATACACAACTTCGAGAGTATCTGAATTCTCCCCTGCAAGCGGCGCTACTGTCTTTTTTTATTGGCACCATTGTGCTGGCATTACTGGTGTGTTTTCAAAGTGCCAGTAAACCCAGTTTAAGTGAAATTTCACAAATTCCCTGGTTTCTATGGCTCGGCGGCTTTCTTGGGGTTTATGCGATTAGTTTGAGCATTTATACTGCACCCAAGCTCGGATTATTAACGTTTTCAGGTTTAGTGATTTTCGGGCAACTGGTGATCTCAATGTTTATTGATCACTTTGGCTGGTTAGGTACAGAAAAAACACCGATTAACTGGCAACGCCTGCTCGGCAGTATTGTGATTTTTATTGGGGTGTTATTGACCCTGCAACGCTGATTCTTCCTCATTTTAATAAGAGTATTTTTTGTGTCCCATGTCACAACCAAGCGGTTTGAACTCAAACAGCTATTTCATTTGATGTTTCCGATCCTGATCACCCAGTTTGCCCAGGCTGGATTAGGTTTGATTGATACCATTATGGCCGGGCATCTTTCTGCAACAGATCTGGCGGCGATTGCTGTAGGCGTTGGCCTATGGATTCCCATTATGCTGTTATTTGCAGGCATCATGCTGGCAACCACGCCCTTGGTCGCTGAAGCACGGGGTGCAAAAACACCGGAGAAAATACCGACCATTGCCCGCCAGTCGTTATGGGTCGCCGTGATTCTGGGCATTGTGGCGATGTTGATCCTGCAGTGCATGCCCCAGTTTTTACCGTTATTTGGTGTACCTGAAAGCTTATTACCCAAAGCCAGCCTGTTTTTACATGCCATCGGCTTTGGTATGCCAGCAGTGATGATGTATGCCGCATTACGCAGTTACTCTGAAGCCTTGGGCCATCCACGCCCTGTCACTGCTATCAGCCTGATCGCCCTGCTGGTTCTGATTCCGCTCAACTTTATTTTTATGTATGGCTTCGGGCCAATTCCGGCACTCGGCAGTGCAGGTTGCGGTTTTGCAACAGCTATCTTGCAATGGCTGATGTTTATTACACTGGCCATCTATGTCTCCAAAGCCAAAGCCTATAAGCAGGCGCCTATTTTTACAAAATGGGAAAAACTTGATCCGGTCTGGATCAAACGTATTTTAAAACTGGGCTTACCCATTGGTCTGGCGGTGTTCTTTGAAGTCAGTATCTTTAGTACAGGCGCAATTGTACTCAGCCCATTGGGTGAAAATGCCATTGCAGCACATCAGATTGCGATTTCAGTCACTTCACAATTATTTATGATTCCGCTGTCTTTGGCGATTGCCTTAACCATTCGTGTCGGCATGTATTACGGCGAACAGAACTGGCACGCCATGCGTCAGGTTCAAACCGTAGGACTGATCAGTGCCACCATTTTTGCAGCTTTGACAATGACGCTGATCGCTCTGGCACGCCCTTATATCGTGGCAATCTACACCACCGACGTGGATGTGATTCCTGTGGCCATGTATCTGCTCTGGTTTGCCATGGCTTATCAGTTGATGGATGCGTGGCAAGTCAGTGCGGCAGGTTGCCTACGCGGCATGCAGGACACGCAAGCGCCGATGTGGATTACCTTAATGGCATATTGGGTGATTGCCTTCCCGATTGGTTTATATCTTGCCCGCTACACCTCTTGGGGCGTGGCAGGTGTCTGGTTAGGTTTGATTATCGGGTTAAGCATTGCCTGTGTCTTACTGATCAGCCGTTTATACCTCAATAATAAACGTTTGGCCAAGATGCCCCTTCCCGTTTCCTAGCGAATCGTCTTTATCCAATCAAGCAATACTCGGGGGCATGGATGCCCCCGAATTTGACTTGGCCTGTCCTGATTTTAAATATTTTTTTTATTCATAGGCAGAATACGGCAAGTAGATATGCAGGTGACAACCCGATAAAACGCTTTGCTTAGCCCCTATCACCTTCACCCAGTAAAGTATGGATAACAGCTCGCTTATACATGCTTACATCACTTAACATTTTGTTATAGGCAATTTAAGTTTTGTCACCTATGATCAAGGCATCACTTTAAAACTAGATCGTATGAGGTCAAGTCCTGATGGCAAAACATGCAAGCTCTCCCAGTAAGCGTTTTCTCAAACTGGCTGGTATGACCGCAAGTATTGCCAGCAAAAGCGTAGCGAATTCGATCCGCAATTTTACCGCCGATGAAGAACAGAAAAATGCAGCACGTAGCCAGCTGTTTCAGGACATCGGTCTACAGATTGCCGATACCCTCGGAGAAATGAAAGGCGCGGTGATGAAAGTCGGACAAATCGCCTCGCAATATAAGGATATTTTCCCACCAGAAGTCGCTAAGGCCATTGCCAAGCTGCAACGTCAGGCCCCTGCAATGCCTTTTTCCGCGATCCAGCAACAGGTTGAAAAAGAGCTCGGCAAACCGTTAAAGCAGATTTTTAGCTCTTTTGAAACAGAACCTTTTGCTGCTGCTTCAATCGGACAAGTGCATCGTGCAGTACTACCAAACGGCCAAGCCGTTGTAGTCAAGGTGCAGTATCCGGGTGTCGATCAGGCCTGTGAAAGCGACTTAAAACAAGTGCGTCTGGCTTTGCGGTTGATGGGCGTCTTAAAAATTGACAAGAAACTGCAAGATCAACTGTTTCAGGAAATTCAGGACAGTCTCTCAGCCGAACTGAATTATGAAATCGAGGCACAAAATCTGGAAGTCTTTAAAACCTTCCATGAAAAGCTTGATTCTCAAGTGATTATTCCAGCCGTTTATAAAGACTATTCCTCTCGTCGCGTTCTGACCCTGAGTCTGGAACAGGGTGAATCCATCGAAACCGCAAGTACATGGTCAGTCGAGACTCGCAATCAGATTGGACGCCGCCTGATCCGTGCCTTGGGACAGGAAATGTTTTTCTTAAAGCGCTTCCACTGCGACCCACATCCAGGTAACTTCGCTTTTCGTGAAGATGGTAGTGTGATTATTTACGACTACGGCAGCGTCAAAACCTTATCGCCTGAAATCGTTCAGCACTTTAAGGCGCTGGTAAATGCGGCGCGTCAGGAAAATATTGCCCAAGTTGAAGACTTGCTGGCAGAACTGCATTCCATTGCCGAAAAACACAAGTTCCCGACCGAGCTGTATACCCAATGGATTGAAATTCTATTGCGTCCACTAACCACTAATTATGATTTTGCCGAAAACTCATCACATCATGACGGTATGTTACTGGTGAAAAAATCGCTGAAATACTGGGATGTGTTTAAACCTTCACCAGATACGCTCATGGTCAACCGAACCATTTCCGGACATTACTGGAACCTGATTCATCTCAAAGTACATGACAACCTCAATGATTTATTTGAAGAATTAGTTCCAAATTAATCTGTCTGATGCCCTCTTGTCTTGTTGCAACAAGTCAGAGGGCTATCTACTTTAATCAATTTATATACACAACTGACTTGAAAAGACATGAATTGACTTCATCTATTGTTATGTTATAACATTTCCATTAACAATAGGAGTCATTCAACATGCGTAAAGATATCCATCCTACTTATCAACAAGTTTTATTCCACGATACCAATGCAGATGCCTACTTTTTAATTGGCAGTACCCTACAAACCAAACAGACCAAGGAATATCAAGGCAAAGTTTATCCCTACGTGACCCTAGATATTTCAAGTGCGTCTCATCCGTTTTATACCGGTGAGCAACGTCAGGCCAGCAATGAAGGTCGTGTTGCAAACTTTAATAAACGCTTTGCACGTTTTAACCGCAAAGCTTAATTTTAATTTAAGTTTCACCCATTAAGCTGAAAGCATTAGAAGTCTAAGGTTAACTCTCCTCCACTTAGACTTCTTTTTTTATGCCTTGATTCCAGCTTTAGGAGTCTGTCCTTTGTTGTCCTACCACACCAAACTCAATCGGTGTTTTCACATAGAACAGTGAAATCTCTTTGCTATTGAGATAGCTCAATAACTCGGTCGCCTGCTCTTCTGTAACCGCAAATTGAATCTGTACCGGTCGATCCGCCAATTCAAAGAAACTGGCCGAATGAAATAGGCCTTGATGGTCAATACCTTGCAGACCCGTCAAGACCGTCGCGCCACGTAAATTCATCTGTTTTGCCACAGTCAGCAACCACTCGCTGATCGGCTGTCCCTGATAAGAACGATTTTGCGCGGTATAAAAGCTCATTAAAAATCCATGCATTACGATGACTCTCCAACTATGCAGCACTGAGCCATTGATGCAGGCTCATACCTAAAATCGTAAACAATAGCGATCCAAGCACATGAATCATGATCGCGGCACAGGCATAGCCCAATTTACCACTTTGCAATAAGGCAATGATCTCGGCAGAAAAAGTCGAAAATGTCGTAAGCGCGCCACAAAAACCTGTAATCACAAACAGCTTGTAATTGGGACTCAATGAGCTTTGAGAAAAATATGAAATGGCAAAACCAATAATAAAGCCACCGACAAAATTAACGGTCACTGTTCCCAAAGGAATATTCGGAAATATAGGATTGAGTTTTAAGCCCAAAAACCAGCGTAACCAAGCACCTAATACCGAGCCTAAAGCGATTGAAAGTAATGGATAGTACATGATTTACTCCAAGAACAAAGTTGGAGCGAAAGAATGATAAGACATGGATTTGTAAAGATTATTCTGAAGATATTTCATGGGCGAACTCCAAAAATGGGAACAGAGCACGCACGAACCTACGTCCCCTGTTCAGGGTAACGTAGGCATCATTAGCCATTCTGGCGGTTTGTAACAGGAGGAATGCCATCTCCTTTGCTTTAAAATAACATATTTTTTAGGCAACTCAACCGCTGTTTTTAAGCAGAATCACACTGTGTATAAACATCGAGTTATCCACAGTTTAGCCAGTGCCAGTTAAAACTTTTTCCCCAACCACATAAAAATCTAAGACAGGCACCACCACAGCAAAGGCTTCTGTATCAGCGCTTAAACCCCATTGCTGTAATATTCGCGGAACTTGTAACGAACAAATCTTGGCGGCCTCAATCTGCTGAAACTGAAACGGCATCCGGATATTCCCTTGTGAGATTCGGGCTGGTTGATCGGCCCATTCTGCCCATGCATAGTCTTGATCAACTAAAAATCGAACAGCTTCATCCCATGAAGAAAATAACATTTGCCATGCGGCCGGTAACTGCTTTTCCTTGGTGAGCTGCACATCACTGATCAGGGAATAATCCTCATCAACCTTAATTTCGGTGTGAATACGCTGCTGTTGCTCATCCATTTGATGTTGAAACAGCGAAGCATATTGTGCTGGCATCACATCACTGGCAAGACGTCCACCCATCACATACAGTGCCTGATCAACGATCACCTGCTCAAAAATCACGGTCTTGGGATAGGATTCATCCAGATAAAAACGCCAGTTACTTTGTCGAGGTGAAGGCATGAATGTCCGTAAAGGACCAAGAAAAGCAAAGCCAAAATGATGATGCTGATAGGTCAAAATGGTAAAAATGGTTTTTCCATGTTTTCCCATAGGGGTACATATTTCGGATAGCGCTGACGTACCAGTTCAACATCCACCAGCCATGACAAATACACAATATTGCTGACTCGACTCTGCAAAGGCATAAACGGCAATATCTGCATGATCAAACGGCGCAGCTGCAATAGGAAACGGCCACTTAAAATTGGAGCAAGAAAGCGCAATAATGGCTTATGCAGGGGCAATTTAAACTGGTGTTTATGCATTATTATTCAACAGATTAATGACTGCTTTGAGCATAAACTGCGAATACGGCAACGTCCAGTTCAGAGTTCGATCATCTTCTCTTCTGCATTTTCAATGTTATGATGCGGTTATTGATTCAATCAACATGGAATTTTGAAATGGCTCAAAGCTTATTGGCACAACTGAAAGATGGCTCGGCAAAGTTTGCGGATGTATTGGCATTTATCGAAGCTCGTTATCAGCATACCCCGACTGCATTCCAAAATGGCGCGCAATCCAATGCTGCGACTGAAAACCAAGGCAGTGCCAAAGTGCTCAGTTTTGCTCAAATTGAAGGCTTAAATCAGGCCGACACGCTCAGTTTATTCGCAGAACATTATGCCTCTGTGTTGGCAACGCCTGAAGCCACTGACCACCAGAATATCCGTCAGTTTATGCAACATGGCTGGGATGGGGTCAAGTTCGACGGTAAGGCTTTAACAGCCAAATAATAAAAAGGAGGTGTTTAACCTCCTTTTTTTGCCTGTATTCAATCACGATCTTTTTCTGATTATGTTTTTAAGCGTTATATCCGCCATCTACCGCGATCTCTGCGCCTGTAATATAACGTCCCCCTTCACCCGCTAAATGCAGCACAGTGGCAGCAATATCCTCAGGACGACCATAATCTGCTATTGCCAAGCTAGCCCGCGTCGCATCGGCACGTGGACCATCTGCAGGATTCATATCCGTATCTGTCGGGCCAGGATGAATCAGGTTGACCGTAATATTTCGCTTGCCAAGATCACGTGCTACTCCCTTGGTTAACCCAACTAAGGCAGCTTTACTGGCGGCATATAAACTGATGCCACTTCGTCCTGCTCTTGGAGCAAGGCAACTCCCAATCGAAATAATACGCCCACCCTCAAGCATATATTTGCTCGCTTGCATGGTCGCTGCAAACACCGCTCGCAAGTTAACCGACATGGTGCGGTCATAATCCTCAAGTGTGAGCTGATCAATTTCTCCGACCAAGAAGTTACCTGCATTGTTGACTAAAATATCTAAGCGACCAAACTGTTCCACCGTAAGATCTACCGCAGCAATGACCTGTGCTGCATCAGCGGCATCGGCCTCAATCATTTCGGCACGCTGGCCTAAGGCCTGAATCTGCTCGACAACTGCAAGCGCCTGATCTTTTGAGCGATGATAAGTGATTGCCACATCTGCACCTTGTGCGGCTAAGCTTTGGGCAATCGCAGCGCCAATACCCCGACTCCCTCCCGTAACCAAAGCAACTTTACCTGTAAGTATCTTCATAATGAAATTCCTGTTTTAGGCTTAACACGGAGATTCAGCGGTCGATAGAGGCATGAATAGCTATTCACAATGATCTAAACCTATTAAGTGTCGATTCTAAATCCCAATATATGTATCGAACGATACAAATGTAAATCGACCTTTCAAGCTTGTCAATGACTTTTGTATCGACTAGTATAGATCTCATGAATAAGAGGAGTTCCTAATGGCGCAAATGGGCCGGCCACGTACCTTTGATCGTAATCAGGCGATTGAACAAGCGATGCTTTTATTTTGGGAATATGGCTATGATTCGACTTCACTCTCTTTATTGAAATCCAACATTGCCGGTGGAATTAAGGCACCAAGTTTCTATGCAGCCTTTGGCTCAAAAGAAGCGTTGTTTCGAGAAGTAATTGAGCATTACATCGCAACACATGGTCAGGTGACTCAAAGCCTCTGCGATGAAAATCTTGCGCCCAGAGAAGCGATTGAACGCGCTCTACGCCGGTCTGCAAAAATGCAAACTGAATCTGGTCATCCCAAAGGCTGCTTATTGGTCCTTTCAACCGCGACCTGTTCCCCCGAAAATATCCATATTCAACAATATTTAACCCAGCATCGCCTGAAAACTCGCGAAAGATTTACACAATGTGTTCAACGTGCTGTAGATGCAGGTGAATTAGCAGTCGATACGGATGTCTGTGCTTACGCAACAAGTTTGTATTGTTTTTTACTCGGCCTATCCGTACAAGCACGGGACGGGGTATCAGGCACTGTACTGAACCATGCCGTAACCGAAATTATGTGTGGCTGGGATGCTCGTACCAATATGAAAAATAAGGATTCAAAATAACAAAAAGATCTAAACCTGGAAAATCAGGTTTTAACTGCAAAAAAGGCGGTCATTAACCGCCTTTTTTTCGCTCATCTGCTGCTGTGACAACAGGTCGGGCAAGTTTTCGTAAATCGGTGCTTAAACTATAAAAATCGCCCCCCATTTTCCCGACACTATCCAGATGTTGCTGGTCAATCATCTGTCCATCCCAAAGTCGATCATCGACATAGATTGATTTCACGTCCAGCAAAGCCACCGTACCCCCCGATGGTAGCGTACTCAGTTGCAACACTTCCCTTAACTGACATTCATACCGAATCGGTGCATGTTTGACAGATAATGCTGCAACTGAATGGCTTGGTTCGGACTCAATCTCGGCAAACTCAAATTCACTTTGTGCTGCTGGCAATAAAGCACAGGATAAATTCATCTGTTCCAGCAATTGTGAATTTACGATATGCACCACGCACTCTCGCGTCTCCATCAGATTACGAATCGTGTCTTTATCTTGCCCATTTCTGGGATTGACCTGTGAATACCATAAAATAGGGGGATTACAGCTGGCCACATTAAAAAATGAATAAGGTGCAATATTGGCTACGCCATCCGCAGAGACGGTGCTAATCCAGGCAATCGGCCGAGGTGAAATTCCACCAACCAAGAGTCGGTAGATGTCATTGGGCTCTAAATCTGAGGTTTCAAAAATCATTGCAACATTACATCCAGTTTAAGGACGTTCAGCATATTGCGGTAAATCATCCGCGATACAGTCCCACTCTGCTTTCGATGCAGCAAAAATATGCATGCTGGGTTTTTGCTGTAATGGCGTATCCAGCGTCCCGATTCTTAAGCGATACAGCTCAGGCTGTGCATCCCGTGAACTGATCAGTGGAGAGCCACATTCGCCACAGAACCAGCGGTACACGCCAGAGGCAGCAAACTTTTTAACCAGCGCTTCACCTTGTACAATTTTAAACGCTGCACTGCTAATTGGCGCATTGGTGGCATAGGCCGTACCATTGGCCTTACGGCAACGCTGGCAATGGCACTGTATGATCTCGCCAATGTCGCCATGAATCTCATAATGAATTCCGTCACATAAACAACTGCCGCGATACACCGGTGAAGCTTGAGACATTTCCCTATTCCTGATGAACTTTTACTCAAAACTAGCATTTTTAAATGCCGGATCACAAGGCAAATCTGCTCAGGAAATACGACGGGATTTTAGTGGAAATCAGACAACCCTTTTAAAATCAACTGATGAGGGCCGTAAATGCACCAATGATTAAAATATAGAACAGAATCGGCAGGCCTAAGAACCACAGTTTTGCCCAGCCATTGGTTTTAAATACCTCGGTTGCCCCGCGATAACTGACCCAACAAGACCAGAATAAAAATGGCACTGGAATAAGACCTAAGACGGTAGAGTAATGGTAGGCCTCTAAATAATTTGGATATAAAAACGTTTGAATGACAGTGGTAAGTACAATCGGCAGTACAAAGACTAAAGATTGTAATACAAACACATGTCGGGCAAGTTGTGGATCCGCTTCCTTGGCGCCTGAAAACTGCAGTCTTTTCTTATACCACCAGCCTTGAATCAGCCATGCAAATGCAGCAGAAATAATCCCCATGCCTAATACCCATAACCAGTAACCTGACCAAGTGTCGGCAGCTGAACTCAAAAATCCAGTTCTATTCGAGGTCTCGGCCCGTAAAAGATGCTGATCGATTCGATCCATCACACTGACCATACCAATCAGATAGGCAATCACGATAATGCTTTGATGATGATAGCTTTTAGACTGAGAAAAAAACCTTTTCGGTTGAAAAAACAAGCTGAATATCTGCTTGGGCTGAAATGGTTTGATGATCTCGTGGTTTTGTGTTTCCACTGTTGGTTGAATATTCATATACCCTCTTAACAATTTGATTGAGTTTGTTTTTATTTAAGTCATATTGCTTATTTTACTCGCGGATCAATGCATTGACCCCTGCTGCTGCTGCTCTTCCGGTCGCAAAACAGGCCGTTAGCAAATAGCCACCCGTTGGTGCATCCCAATCCAGCATTTCGCCACAGCAAAATACATAAGGGTTAGATTGCAATTGCAGTTGTGGAGATAACACCTCTTGCTTCACCCCGCCTGCACAGCTAATCGCCTCTTCAATCGGACGAAAGCCTGCCAAAGGAATACTGAGCTGTTTGATCTGCTGTGCCATTTGGCTGGCATCTGACCACAAGCTTTTTTCAACGATTTCCCGCAACAGATTAATTTTAACATTGTCCAATCCTGCTTTACGCCAAAGATTGGTCAAGGACTGCTTTTTATTACCGTGTAGCTTCTTTTCTAATTGATCAATACTGACATCGGGCAATAAGTCCAGATGCAATTGTAAATGCTGCTGTTGGGCAAGCTGTGCTCTGAGATCACGTCCCAGTTTATAAATCACACCACTCTCAAAACCATAGTGGGTAATGATGATATCGCCATGGGTTTGCTGATCAGGGGTTACCCAGGCGTTGACGCGTTTTAATGGCTGACCAAAGCAATCCTGCATAAACGGCGACCATGTTTTCAAAACACCGGCATTACTAGCCTGAAAAGGCTCGATCTCATTTTTTGCGAGCCATTGCTGCCATGCCCCATCACTACCCAATTGCGACCATGACACCGCACCACAAGCCAATACAATCGCATCATAAGTGGCATGAAAACGTTGCGTCTGGTTTTCCAGAGTGAGTTGATTACTGGATAAATCCACACAACGATGGCGATAGTGAAACTTCACGCCATCAGCCATTAAACGTTTCAGCCAGGCACGCAATAACGGTGCAGCTTTCATTTCTACGGGAAAGACACGTCCGGAGCTGCCGACATAGGACTCGATGCCCAGACCTTGCATCCAGCTCTGAATCCATTGAGCATCGCATTGCCTGACCCATGGACCTAACCATTCAGGTTGATCATAACGCTGGATAAACTGCTCGACTGGCTCAGCATGAGAGATATTTAATCCGGTTTTACCTGCCATTAAAAACTTGCGTGCTGCCGAAGGTTTCTGCTCAAACACGTCAATTTCATAATCATACTGACTCAGCACCTCGGCAGCCATCAATCCTGCTGGGCCTGCACCAATAATGGCAACCCGCTTAGGCATCGCGGTTCTCTTGGGCATTTTGACCTTGCAACGGTGCAAAATCATCAAAACGGGTTGCGTAACCTGCTGGCTTGCCAATGATCAATTGCTGGCACAGTTCGCCACGTTCCAGATATTTGATTTCAAAATGGGTACGGGCCGAGTCCGCTGCAATTTTTTGTTTTTCGTAAGGTAATTTCCATACCTCAATCAGCTGTTGCTCTGCTTCATCAATATATTCGGGAATATTACTGGCTAAGGTAATGGTTCCATTCGGTTGCAGGCGTGAAAGCAGGAATTCGAAAAATGGCATATTGAGCCAGCGCTGCGCCGGGTTATGCGGTTCTGGATTCGGATAGAGAATAAAAAATTGTTGTACCTGGGCCGGAAACAAGGCGTGCACCACCCAAGGCAAAGCATCGGCATGAACCGGGTTTAAATATTCCCGCGGTTCCAGTTGATGCTGCTTTTGCATCGCCAAAAATTTTTCTTTGGTTCGCTCAATTGCATACAACGTGGTCTGCGGGTTTTGTCCCGTAAATAACAAGGCATGTTTACCTTTGCCTGCGCCGATTTCTACACAAATCGGGGTGTGAGGAATGGCCTTAAAATCACGAGGGGATTGCATACGTTGTGCTTGAAATTGACGAATCGACATAATCTCATCAAACTATCTAGAAATCGGCATAAGTCTAACAAGTCACCTTACTTTTGCCTAATCTATTTAGGGTTTGTTAACATTTCACAAATGCTTGCGACAGAGAGCATTTTTTAGCTGATACAAGGCATGACTTATGAAGTTTAGCTATTCTAAATGAATAAGGCATAACACAGTAGCAGCAAAAAATGCTCCTGTCCCATAGGGTTATGGCTAAAACCTCCCTAAACTTCGTTATGAAACTTGACAAGGGAGTCGCCATTGTCTACGTTTCATGCCTTGTTTATGTCGTTTTAGCTAATAACGCAATGCATGGTTGAAATGTCAACAAACCCTCTTTGTTTTAGGAATTTTCTATGCCACGTACATTCCCCTGCCCGCGTTGTGGAGAAACCAGCACTTGGGAAGGTAATGCATTTCGTCCATTCTGCTCAGAACGTTGCAAGATGATTGATCTCGGTGCTTGGGCCAGTGATGAATATAAATTACCGACGCAAGATGCACCGCAAGCAGACCTCAAACGCCATGAAGATGATTATGAAGATTAATCATCTTCTGCTTTGCCGCTAAGCCCAGATTCGATGCATTACCTTGAGCCAGTTGTTCCAGCAAATTTTCTCAATCAGCTCAGCAGAATAATGACGCTGTTGCATGGCGGCAATGAGCTGGGGTAAACCCGTCACATCCTGCAGTTCGGTACTGATCAAGGCACCATCAAAATCTGAACCCAGACCGATATGGTCTTCTCCAAGACGATCCATCATATATTCCAGATGATCGAGAATGAGTGTAAGTGGTGTGTCCGCATTGCGCTGTCCATCGGCGCGTAAAAAGGCCACATCAAAATTGACCCCGACCATGCCCCCACTCTCAGCAATTGCCTGAAGTTGCGAATCAGTCAGATTACGCGCTTGGGGACATAAAGCGTGTGCATTGGAATGGGTGGCAATAATCGGTTGCTGCAAAATTTCCGCCGTGTCCCAAAATGCCCGTTCGTTCATATGCGATACATCCACCAGCATTTTCTTGTCAGCACAGCGTTTAACCAACGCTTTGCCTTGAGGGGTCAGGCCTGCACCTGTGTCAGGCGAATGCGGGAAACGGGCATTTAAGCCATGGCCAAATCGACTGATCCTGTTCCAGAGAGGACCAACACTCCGCAGGCCAGCCTGATAAAAAATATCGAGCAAGTCTGGATTATCCTGTAGGGCTTCTGCCCCTTCCATATGCAGCACTACCGCAAGCTGACCTTGAGCCCGACAATCTTGTATCTGTTGCACCGAGGTACATAGTCGAATCTGCTCGGAAGCTTGCACCATCTGCTGTGCCAGCTCGAGTTGCGCCAGACAAATCTGCTCAATTTGCGGTTGGGTAAAATCATCCGCATGGTGACCAAATAATTTAGCGGGATGATGCTGTTTTACATAGGTAAATGGCGGTAGAAAAATCGCAAACATGCCACCTGCAAATCCCGACTGCTGGCAGCGCTTTAAATCCAGTTGTCCAGACAACTGTTCATGGATAAAAGCCTGTACAGGGTTCGCCTGATTGCTGAGCCACAAACGTGTCAGTAGATCATTATGTCCATCGAAAACTGCAACATTGTGATGATTCAGACCATGCGTCATGAGGAGGATTCACCCGTAATGCTTTGCACAGGAATTTTTTGCTGAAGCGCCAATCGTTTTGAATTTTTGCTATTGCGAAATACCAGTTGTTCAAGAGATGCAGCCTGCTCACTCTCGCTACGCGCCTGTTCAATCAGATGATGATGGCTAGATTTACCACACACCGGATCGGCATTGGCCGCATCACCGGTGAGCATATAAGCCTGACAACGGCAGCCGCCAAAGTCGCGCTGTTTGTCTGGGCAACTTCGGCAACTTTCCGGCATCCATGCATCGCCACGAAAATGGTTAAAACCCGTGGATGTGTACCAGATCTCCGATAAAGATTGGTCACGCACATTAGGAAATACAATCGGGAGCTGACGTGCTGCATGACAAGGCAATGCAGTGCCATCAGGGGTTACGGTAAAGAAAATTTTACCCCAACCATTCATACAGGCTTTTGGTCGCTCCTCATAATAATCAGGAACCACAAAGATCAACTTACAGGGATGATTCTGCTGGCGCAGCTTTTCTCGATAGGCATTGGTTACCTGTTCGGCACGGGTCAACTGTTCCTGCGTGGGCAATAAGCCCTGACGGTTTAAAAAGGCCCAACCATAAAACTGGCAGATCGCCAGTTCAACCGTATCGGCATTCAGCTCTAAACACAGCTCAATAATCTGTTCAATCTGGTCGATATTATGTCGATGAATCACGAAATTCAGCACCATCGGATAGTCATATTGCTTGACCAGACGGCACATCTCATATTTCTGTTCAAAGGCATGTTTTGAGCCGGCCAAGGCATCATTCACCACAGGATCACTGGCCTGAAAACTGATCTGGATATGATCCAGACCAGCCTGTTTGAGTTGGGCAATACGCTGCTCGTTCAGGCCCATGCCCGAGGTAATTAAATTGGTATAAAAACCTTGCTGATGCGCATGCGCAACCAGTTGTTCCAGATCTTGCCGAACCAGTGGCTCACCGCCAGAAAAACCCAGTTGCACCGCGCCCATTTGCCGAGCCTGATCAAACACATCACACCATTGTTGCGTGCTCAGTTCATTTTTATGCTGGGCATAATCCAGCGGATTCGAACAATACGGGCATTGCAAGGGACAACGGTAGGTCAACTCCGCCAAAAGCCAGAGCGGCAAACCAACGCCTGCGGTCATCGCAAATCAATCCAGTATTGTTGCTGTGCAACCTGCATATAATCGATCACATCCTGCTCGATTTCTGCAATGTCACCAAACTGCTGTTTCAGCAGCCCCACAATGGCAGCCACACTCTGTTGTCCGTTGATGTGCTGTCCAATTGCTCCCGCACTGTCATTCAGCTTGATCATGCCTTCCGGATATAAAATCACAAAGGCTTTTTGTGCAGGCTCAAACTGAAAGCGGTAACCTTGTCGCCAAGTCGGAATCAGGTTTAAATCAAATGCTGTATTACTCACGGAATAACCCCTTATGCCAGACTGGTTGTGTGGTCACGGTATGATACGGCGCCTGCTGATGCACATAGGCCAGAGTCAGTGCATCCAGAATACTCCATAGAATATCCAGCTTGAACTGCAGGATTTCCAGCATGCGCTGCTGCTGTTCATAGGTGGTAAACGAGTCCAGCGTAATACTGAGACCATGCTCCACATCACGACGTGCCTGACTTAAGCGCGAACGGAAATAGTCATAGCCCTGATCATCGATCCACGGATAATGCTGTGGCCATGAGTCAAGACGGGACTGGTGAATCTGTGGCGCAAACAGTTCGGTCAGGGAACTACTGGCAGCTTCACGCCATGTGGCACGGCGGGCAAAATTGACATAGGCATCTACGGCAAAACGCACGCCAGGCAGCACCAGTTCTTCTGAAATCACCTGTTCACGGGTCAGGCCAACGGCTTCGGCCAAACGTAACCATGCTTCGCGTCCACCGCCATCAGGATATTCACCATCCTGATCCAGCATGCGCTGAATCCATTCCTGACGCACGCGCTGGTCTGGACAGTTGGCCATGATCGCGGCATCTTTCAGTGGAATATTGATTTGGTAATAATAACGGTTGGCCACCCAGGCCTGAATTTGCTGCTGGGTCGCTTTACCCTCATACATCATCACATGAAAAGGATGATAAATATGATAGTACTGTCCTTTATCCAGAATGGCCTGCTTAAACTGTTCAACACTTAATACATCAGTGGGCATCATTATTCACCTCAAAGTTCAATCTGCATGCCGTCAAAAGCCACTTCCACACCGTGAGCCTTGAGTTCAGCACATTGAGCCGAGTTTTCATCTAAAATCGGGTTGGTATTGTTGATATGAATCAGCACTTTTTTAGGGCGGCTGAGCTGATTCAGATAAGACAATGAACCACCCTCGCCACTAATATATAAATGTCCCATCTCACGTCCGGTTTTGCTGCCAACACCCGTGTGCTGCATTTCATCATCTGTCCACAGCGTACCATCAATCATGACACAATCTGAATCGCGCATGATCTGCATGACCTGCTCATCAATCTTTCCAAGACCCGGTGCATAGAACAACTGTTTTTGCGTTTGATGGTCTCGAATGATCAATGCAATATTGTCACCTTCATGCGGATCATGACGATGCGGAGAATACGGCGGTGCCGCACTCTGAATAATCAGAGGCATAAATTCCAGATGTTGGAAACCCGAAATCTTAAAGGCCTGTTTCGGATTGATTTGCTGATATTGCAGACCGCCATTCCAGTGCTTCAACATATTAAATACCGGGAAACCTGTGGTCAGATCCTGATAGACCATCTCGGTACACCAGACCTTGATTGGACAGCCTTCACGTAACGTCAGCAGTCCGGTGGTATGATCCAGCTGACTGTCCATCAGGATCACATCACGAATACCGGTATCACGCAACTTACGCGCAGGCTGAGCCGCCTTGAAATCAAATAATTGCTGACGGATATCGGGCGAGGCATTCAGCAGTACCCAATCGATGCCATTCTCGGAAACCGCGATTGAGGATTGGGTCCGCGCCTTGGCCTGAATGGTACCGTTACGTACGCCATGACAGTTTGGACAATTACAATTCCACTGCGGAAATCCCCCACCCGCAGCCGAACCTAGAACATGAATATACATAAGTTAATTTCTTGTTAGAAAAAGATAAGCCCTAGACATAACTAGGGCTTATCTTGAATTTGAATCGGAATGATTAACGTACTTCAAAGTACATGGTCACTTCAAAACCAATACGTACATCGGTAAAAGCAGGTTTAGTCCATTGCATGAAATCGTCTCCAATTGGTTTTCATCAGATGAAATTAAGTAATTAATTCAACATCAATAAAGCGTTTCACATTTGATTCTAAATAAAAATAATCGCTTTGTAGACCTACCCAGCCCAAGATATTGTTCGATAATTGTGAGTTTTGACTAAATTTCGGTAATACACATTTGAAAGAAGCGACGCTGTTTTAACTTCATCTGCACCGAAGCCGATACTTAATAAAAATTTACACTTTTTAGATGTGTGACTTATATCACAGTAATTTACTTTTTCATGACCTTATGCAAATCTAGCTAGAACTGTAGGATTGAATAACAACACCAAACTACACATTACAACCTATACATTGTTCTGATCCATTTTCGCACTTATTTGTTTGGAATCAGCTTGTTGAATAAAAAGATCTAAATTTACCAGGACGTAAAAATGAATAATGATATTCCTTATCAGCTCAAGCTCTTGGCGACACAGATTGATCCGAATCTGGATGCTCACTGGCAAAAGGCACTGATCACACTTTTTTCAGAACACGCGCCTGAACATTGTGAAAAAATTGCCCAGCAAGTGCTGCAACTCAAAAAAATTCACTGGAATCGTAAAGACAACAGCTTCTCCTATCTGGCCAAACATGACTTTGATGTGCTGAGCGAGAAAATTTATATTGCACCTATCAAAATTTTGGTGAAAAAAATTGCAGTTTCGCTAGAGAAACTAAAAAACTATCAGCATGCTTATGAAATGGCAGATTATCTGGAAAATATTCTGGCCCAGATTCATGCCATTGAAACCGAAGACGACTTTGATCTGCAAGAGCAAAAAAAACTGATTCTAAAAGAGTTTATCTATGCAGCTGCCCAGATTATTCTGGCAAAAGAAAAGATCGACCTGCCGGATAATCAAAGGCATATTGATAGCGACATCATCAAAACCTTTATGACCGAAGTCTTTCTCAAACAACAGTTATTAAAATATTCTTTTAACCTGTTGCGTTCGCATCAACTCAGGGCAGAAAAACCGCATATCCTGAAATATTTTCTTTATAAACAACAAAAATCCAGACAACTGGATATCGTTAAAACCTCGAAATATATTTTTGCTTTGGCGCCCAGCAAGGATGGCATGCACAATACCTTTTCCATTCGCCGTTTCTTACAAGAAGAAAAATTTGAAGGCTGCGACAATATTTACGTCAATTCAGCCATTCTGCATTTGGATAAAATCGAAGACATCAGTCATCACCAACAATTTGAATGGCAAATCAGCCGAATCATTACCATTGACAAGCCCGTTAACCAGTATGTTTCAGATATTGTCCGTAATATCGAACTCTATACCAGCAAAACACTGATCCCGTTCCTGCGCGAACCCTTGCAACCTAACGGTATATTTATGGAAAAGCTGGTGGAACAACGGCTGATTGATTTTGAGCAGAAGCTCAATAGCAATATACTTGAACCCGTTGCCGAAGCACTGAAGCATTCCGTCCATCATCGGGATGAATGCAATTATCTTTATTTGGGTGTCAAACAAACGCTGGATGATCTGATCAGCCATTTTATCGAGTTCCAGTCACAACCTTCACTGATCTTTAATCAGCAGGTCAATCTGTTTATTGCCCGACTCAAATCGTATGCCACCTTACTACAGAAACGGCATTCGGATGTGTTTACCGTCTTTTCTTATGAGGAATGGAAAAAACATCATGCCGAAGCGCTAGAGCCAACCAATATTCTCAAGGATATTAGCCTGAGCTCCTTACAGGAATATAAAGATGCTTTTTCGGAATTAAAAGAAAATCAACGCCAGCTCAAACAAAGTGCTTCGTTCCTGAGTAAGCTAATGAATAAACCCCAGAAAATAAAAAACAATATTCTCAAGCTAAAACAGAAAACGATACAAATTAAAAAAGATGCCCATCAGGAAATTATACGGATTCAGCGACGTTTTCCCGCCCTGATTGTTTACTTAGAGTCTGAGTCACTGATTTCAATTAACCACAAAGAACGCCATTATGCTTTTCCGACAGGAGAAAATGGCATTACCCGTTTGCCCATTCTGATCCAGATTCCAGAAGATAAAGCTTCTTTTGATTTGCAGAGTATCTGTAATAGCTTGAATTTTGATTTGAATCTGGCCAATCAGAAATGGCTAGAAACCATTTAGCCCGAAGAAAATTAGCTTGTGTATTACGATTTGCAATACACAAGCTAAAACCGGCAGTTAGCCTGCTTTACTGGCCACAAAAGGATTAAATTGCTTTTCATAGCCAATGGTACTGATTGGGCCATGACCTGAAATAAACTGGGTCTCATCCGGCAAGCTAAAGCATTCGCGCTGAATCGAATCAAGCAACTGCTGGTGATTGCCTTTAGGAAAGTCGGTCCGGCCAATCGAGCCTTTGAACAGTACGTCACCAGTCCACAATAAGCCATGTTTGGCGTTATAGAACATCACATGACCTGGGGTATGGCCCGGGGCAAAACGCACTTCAAATTCATCATCGCCCAGCTTTAAGACTTCACCGCCTTCCAACCATTGATCGACCTTGACCGGCTGTGGAATTGGAAAGCCATAACGGGCCGAGACTTCCTGAATCATGTCCAGCCAGAACTGGTCTTCCTTATGCGGGCCAATCACCGGAATCTGCCATATTTCAGCCAGTTCGCCAACTGCACCTGCATGATCAAGATGCCCATGCGTCAACCACAGCGCTTTCACATTTAAGCCCAAAGCTTCCACTTCTTTTTTCAGTACCGCAGCATCGCCACCTGCATCAATCAAAATCGCTTCTTTACTTTCACTGTCCCACAAGATTGAGCAGTTTTGGGCAAATGCAGTAACGGGGACAATTTTGACTTGGAGCATAGCAACCTCTGGCGAAATAAAGCGTCGATTTAACGATGGGCTAAGGTATGGGTAAGTGCATCAAGATTAGCCTGAACCAGACCGGCAAGCAAATCTATATGGGCCTGATCCGCATTCAAGGCTGGAATATAGGCATAGTCGCCACCACCCGCATGCTGGAAAATTTCCTTGTTCTGCATGGCCAGCTCTTCTAAGGTTTCCAGACAATCTGCTGAAAAGGCTGGACTAATCACCTGTACCGATTGGACTTTTTGCTCACCCCATTGCTGTAACAGCTGATCGGTATAAGGCTTGACCCATTTCTGCTTGCCGAAACGTGACTGGAAGCTAATCGCCCATTCGTCCTCTTTCAGATGTAATGCTTCTGCCACCAGACGTGCTGTGATTCGGCAGCGGTCAGCATAGGGATCACCTTTATCGGCATACGGTTGGGGAATCCCGTGAAAGGACATCAACAGTTTTTCAGCTTTGCCATGCTGTCCCTGATAGTGCAGCACGCTATCTGCCAGTGCCTGAATAAATAAAGGATGTTGATAGTAATCCTTGATTATAGTCAGGCCGGGTAAATGACGTTGCTGTGGAATCCATCTGGCAAAGGCATCATAGAGTGGTGCTGTCGAAGTCGCTGAATATTGCGGGAATAACGGCAATAAAATCACATGTTCTTGTGGGTCCTTTGCCAGTTGCGCCAGCACATCATGGATACTCGGCTGGCCATAGGTCATGGCTGGCACAACCGTCAGGTCAAACTGGTGATTTTCTTCTTGCAGGCGTTGTTTAACCAGCAGGGTTTGTTCCAGCACAATTTCACGCATCGGTGAATCATTGGACCAGACCGAAGCATAGGCTTCAGCCACACGTTTTGGACGGAAGGTCAAAACAAAGAGATGCAGAATGATCCACCATAATAATTTGGGGATCTCAATCACACGGCTATCAGATAAAAACTGTTTCAGAAAACGTCGCACTGCTGGCACAGTGGCTGCATCGGGCGTGCCTAAATTGGCCAGAATCACAGTCACTTTTGGTTTTTGTGTCGCTAACATAGACCGCATCCGCTTTTTATTGAGTTCATACAATTACTTTAGCAGTTTTAGTCACGTTTTATAAATTGGATTAGTGCATGGTTTTAAATTGGAAAACCCGATTGCTATCCAGCATATTACTTTCCAGTAGTTTTTGTCCTTTTGCAGTGAGCTGCCACAACATGCGCTGTCGATCATCTCGCCCAGTAGGCATAATCCATTCGTTTTGACGCATTTGTAATTTGATTTCATGCAAGGCACGAATATTGACTTGGGCACGAGATACGGCATGCGCCCTTGGCATTTCCTGACGTGCGTCGTCCAGACCAGTTTCATTCAGGTATTCATTGATGCGCTTGGAAAAATATTCTTCCGGGGTCGGAATCACAAAGGCTGAGCCGAGCACATTCAGCAATTGCGCCCAGGTCATCTTGCGATGGGGTTTGACTTCCTTGAAGTTACCATCCTGATAGGCATGCATACGGTATTCAAATGAATAGAGTTCATGCATGGAAACTTTAGGTACATTGGTCAGCGGGTCTGCTTCACGATTGCCCAGTTCAGTTTCCAGCTGTTTCACCTTGGCACGTAATGCGTCAATCTCATCACGCAATACCTGTGTGTTTTGTGGACGTACCCAACCCACCACCGGGTAACGCTCAAGCATCTGCGGCATACTGGAACGTACCGCCAGCTCCAGATCTCTTAAAGTACGATAACAAAACACCTGATCCACTTCGTGTTGGAGCTGTTTTCTAAATTCTTTGAATTTTTCTTTCAGTTCTGGCTTGTGATCATGCAATTTAACATCACGCGACTCGGGGTCTTCATGCATAAATACAATCACAGGCTTCTGTTTGGTCATGGCATAAATATATTCCAGATGCATATAGCCCACACCTGAAACCGATTGCTCGCCATATTGGCTCCCCAGTAAAATCACCACATAATCACAATCGTCAATTTGCCGACGGGCAATCGAGGTACTGAGCGGGGTGCGCTGTTCCAGCCCCCATGACAGGAATCCCATTCCAACTAATGTTTGTGCCAGAACCGCTCGCTCTGGCTGCATTTCATTGCCAGAGGTAGAAATAAAGACTTGATAACGAGTATCTTGCATAGGCCAGGCCCCAATTCATTGATCAATAATATCAAGTATCTATCTTGATTTTTATTAACAACTAACCCCAATAAATATATCAATATGGCTCGATTTAGTGATTTCCTATCTCAATCTCGGCCAGATTTTGAATCTTCCATGTTAATTGTTCGGGTATAAGGTGCTGAAGAACCGGTTGCAGTTCTCGCGCATTGTTACCACTGACATAACATTGAATACGGGTAATGTTATGACGCAATTTGTCACATAATAACCCATTTTTAATTAAAAGATAGGCAGTTTGTCGCGCAACTGCTTGTCCAGAATCAATTAATTTTAATTTTTCAGCAAAAACCTGACGAATCGCATCTTTCAGGAAAGGATAATGGGTACAGCCCAAGACCAGAAAGTCAGCCCCCTGTTCCACTACAGGTTGCAAAACCTGTTGTAGTACGTCGAGACAAGCTGGACTCATCTGCTGTCCGGCTTCAACAAATGGCACCAGTTCCAGACTGGTCACGGTCAACACTTTGACGCCCGCAGGCTGGGCAAAGTTTGCCATCACATCTTTAATTAGCTGTCCACGGAAGGTGGCAGGTGTCGCCAGCACAGCTACAACCTTGGATTGGGTCTGGATCACGGCGGGCTTTAATGCAGGTACCAGTCCCACGATGGGAAACCGCTCTCCATAGTGATCACGTAAATAATCCAGACTAAAAGCAGAGGCAGTATTGCATGCCACCACGGCAATTTTACAGCCCTGACGGTAGAGCCATTCGATTGCCTGAGCCGTCAGTTGACGGATTTCCTGATCTGAACGTGCGCCATAGGGCACATGCGCCGTATCGGCATAGTAAAGAATGCGTTCATTGGGTAAGTGTCGGGCAATCTCCTGTGCAACCGATAATCCGCCAATACCTGAGTCAAAAACCCCAATGGGTGCATCAGCAGATGCATGTGGCATGGGATCAAGTAAAAGAGGCATGGATTGAACGGCTGTCATATTGCACATGGACACTGGTTTATTTACTCGTTTAAGCTTAAACCTCAGGGGCTCAAATGCAAGACTAAATCACCACTTTTTAGCGTTAAAACCGTTTCGCCCTGTGCATTTTCAGACAAAGTCCCATAGTTGACGAGATGATAAAAACTCTGCCGCTGGATCAAGGCATTCATGCCAAAACGCACATGCACATACGGCCGTAACTCCCCTGCATATTCACGCATAAAAATCGGATGCTGCTCATCCACGATCACCACGTCCTGATTAGGTGTTATCAATTGCAGGTAAGTCTTGCCTTCAATTTCGACCTGATCCACCTGATTGATCAGTAATGGTTCGTCTTCAACTTCGATTTCAATCTGTTCCACCGGGGTTTTGAGGTAGAATTTGCCGTCTTCTTTCCACAATACTCTACTGAACAGATCCAGCAGAGCCTGACGTTTGATCAATTGACCTTCGTGCCACCATTCGCCATTGGCTTTTATGCGTAAATCCATTTTGCCACAATGCTTTGGATGCCACTGCTCTAAAGGCGGAATTGACCTTTTGTGACTTTGCTGTACATCATTTAAGTATTGTGCAATGTTCATTAAGTTTTTATCATCAGAAAACATGACTTTTCCCTGATTTTCTAAAGAGTTTTGTGGAGAATCATTTTCATTTATCATAGTTTATGCCTTGCTGACGAGAAAATATGACCGCTCAGCCAATTGGCGAGATCAAGGTTTAAAACTATACTATCCCAAACGTTTGCAAGCACAATAGTATCATTTGTGTTTGGCAATTAAGAACACTCATGGCAGCGCCGAATCGCAATATTACGGTTGCCACCCTTAAAAATATGAGGAGTCCTACATGGAACACATCGAACGTGAAGCGATGGAGTTTGACGTAGTGATCGTAGGCGCAGGACCTGCTGGTTTATCTGCTGCGATTAAAATTCGTCAATTAGCGATTGAAAACAACCTACCTGACCTTTCTGTATGTGTTGTTGAAAAAGGCTCCGAAGTTGGTGCGCATATCCTTTCAGGTGCTGTACTTGAACCACGTGCCATCAATGAACTATTTCCAAACTGGAAAGAAGAAGGTGCGCCACTCAATGTTCCTGTAACGGGTGATGAAACCTACTTCTTATTGTCTGATACCAAAGCACAAAAAATGCCGTATTGGATGGTTCCAAAATCAATGCACAACGAAGGAAACTATGTGATTTCCCTCGGTAACGTCGTGCGCTGGTTAGGCCAGAAAGCAGAAGAGCTGGAAGTTTCAATTTTCCCGGGCTTTGCTGCATCCGAGATTCTGTACCATGAAGACGGTACCGTAAAAGGCATTCAAACAGGTGATATGGGCATTGGCAAAAATGGTGAGCCAACACATAATTTCACACCTGGCTATGAACTTCATGCCAAATATACCTTATTCGCTGAAGGCTGCCGTGGACATCTCGGTAAACGCCTGATCGCAAAATATAACCTTGATAAAGATGCTGATCCGCAACACTACGGTATCGGGATTAAAGAACTTTGGGAAATCGACCCTGCTAAACATAAGCCAGGCTTGGTTATGCACGGTGCGGGCTGGCCATTGTCTGAAACCGGTTCATCGGGTGGCTGGTGGTTATACCATGCTGAAAACAACCAGGTCACTCTGGGCATGATCGTGGACTTATCCTATGAAAATCCGCACATGTATCCATTCATGGAAATGCAACGCTGGAAAACCCACCCAACCATCAAGCAATTCCTTGAAGGCGGTAAACGTATTTCTTACGGCGCACGTGCTGTTGTAAAAGGTGGCTTTAATGCATTACCTAAACTCACTTTCCCAGGCGGTTGCTTGATTGGTGATGATGCCGGTTTCTTGAACTTCTCAAAAATCAAAGGCTCACACACTGCAATGAAGTCAGGTATGTTGTGCGGTGAAGCAGTATTCGAAGCCATTGCTGCGGGTGTTGCCAAAGGTGGTGATCTGGCGATTGCACGTGTGCTTGAAGGCGACGATCATTTCGACAAAGAGCTCACCTCTTATACGGACAAATATAATAATTCTTGGTTAAAAGAAGAGTTATATAACTCACGCAACTTTGGTCCTGCTATGCACAAGTTTGGTCAGTGGATTGGCGGTGCATTTAACTTTATCGATCAAAACATCCTTAAAGTGCCATTCACCTTGCATGATCTTAAACAAGACTTTGCTGCACTGAAAACGGTAGATGCATCAACATTTAAGCCAAACTATCCAAAACCGGATGGCAAGCTCACCTTTGACCGTTTATCTTCTGTATTCGTATCCAATACCGTACATGAAGAAAATCAGCCAGCACACTTGAAGTTGACTGATCCATCTATTCCAGTGAACGTTAACCTACCAAAATGGGATGAGCCAGCGCAACGCTACTGTCCTGCGGGTGTTTACGAAATCATGGAAAATGATGACGGTTCTAAACGCTTCCAGATCAACGCAGCCAACTGTGTTCACTGTAAGACCTGTGATATTAAAGACCCATCACAGAACATTACCTGGGTAACGCCTGAAGGTGGTGGTGGTCCAAACTATCCAAACATGTAATTCAAAAACAAAAAATCCGAGTTTAGACTCGGATTTTTTTATGTGCCATGCAATTTAAAAGTCAAAAATCAAACTTAGCCTTTCTGCACCAGATAGCGGTATTCAGTATTGCTGTTTTCATCCAGGTTTTCTTCTTTGAGCAATAACTCATGCCCAAGATGCATACAGAATTTTGGAATATCCCATGAGGTTGACGGGTCTGTGGCAAGCACTTCAACCACATCACCTGACTTGGCTTTGCGAATGGCTTGATGCAACATCATCACAGGTTCAGGGCAACGTAAACCTCGCGTATTGATTTGAACAGCGGGAAGTTTTGGTTGTTCAGACATCATAAAACTCAAATATTCGAATTTTCACATTTTAGCATAAACTGCTCATATAAAAATCATCCGGCCTGTTTTGGAAAACTGTACGTTTTTTACATAGTATTGTTGATGCATATCCGCTTTATCTTCGGTATGATGAAAATCATCTAATTGATATAGAGAGTCTTTAGGAAAGATCATGGTCGAGGAATCCAGTCCGTCGTGGGGTATGCGTGGCTTAAGAAAATGGTTAGGTACCGCACCTGAAACCCGCGATGAATTACTCAAGTTAGTTCAAGACTCACGTCGCTTTTTAGAGCCAGATACTGTTGCCATGCTTGAGGGTGTTCTTGACCTGCCAGCAACAAAGATTCGAGAAGTCATGACACCGCGTACAGCGATCATCAGCTTGCAGGAAGACGATCAATTACTTGATATTCTGCATGTACTGATCGACTCTGCACATTCGCGCTTCCCGGTATTCTCAGCGGATCAAAGCGATAATGTGGTGGGCATCCTGTTAGCGAAAGACCTATTACCTTTTTTAACTGAGCGTAATGTCAAAGTTGATATTCGTTCACTGATGCGCCAACCTGTATTTGTACCTGAAAGTGCACGTTCAGATCAGGTGCTGCGTATGTTGAAAAATACGCAAACCCATATTGCCATTGTAATTGATGAATATGGCTCAACCTCTGGTCTCGTCACCCTTGAAGATATTCTTGAAGAGATTGTCGGCGAAATCGAGGATGAACATGATATTGCCGATGAAGAAGCGTTATATATCGTTCCAGATAATGACCCGACCACAGCAAATACGTGGATTGTGCAGGCACTTACACCAATCGAACATTTCAACACTATTTTAAATGCAGATTTTTCTGACGATGAAGTTGAAACTATGGGCGGTTTACTGCTGCAAGAAATTGGTTTAGTGAGCGATTTACAAGGTCAAACTATTGAGCTTGGCGATTGGCAATTTACCATTATTGAAGCAGATGCACGCACTATTCATCTGATTCGAGCTGTCCGTCAATGAGAACCTATTTTGAGAAGCTGTTAAATTCGTCTCAACCACAAAAACAGCTCCCTTTTATTTTTCCACTGTTGATTGCACTCATTTCGGGTGCAATCTTTAGTTTGGCGCTCGCCCCTTACTATTTCTGGTGGCTGGCAATTTTATCGCCTGCATTACTGTATGCCGTATTGCGCCAGCGGAGTCCCCGTCAGGCCTTTGCGCTCGGTTGGGCCTATGGCTTTGGTTTATGGTTTGTCGGTGCGTTCTGGCTCTATACCTCCATCCATACCTATGGCGATACCAATGCCTTTTTAAGCGTGTTGATGATTGCCTTTATGGCGGCGGCAATGGGCTTGTTTACGGCCTTTCAAACCTGGCTGTATCGTCGCTTTTTCCCCGAGACACCGCTTACGTTTGCACCACTATGGGTGCTGTTTGAGTGGGCCAAGACCTGGGTATTCACCGGTTTCCCGTGGTTATTCGCTGGTTATGCCTTTACTGAACGTCTATTAGATGGTTATGCACCACTGTTTGGTGTGTATGCAGTTTCTTTCGTGGTGATTGTACTGGCCTGTGCCCTGGTGGAGATTTTAAATCGTCGCTGGTTTTGGGCGGTGCCTTCCGCAGTTCTAGTTTTAGGCGCATGGGGTGCTGGATTGATTCAGTTCGTGCAACCCAAAGCCACCAAGCCCCTGAGTGTATCTTTAATTCAGGGCAATATTCCCCAAGACCTGAAATGGTTGACTGAATATCAGATCAAGACTTTAGAAATTTATGCCAACCTGACCCGCGCTGAATGGGGCCGTGACCTGATTGTCTGGCCGGAATCCTCCATTCCAATGTTTCAGACCGATATTCCGGAATTTCTGGATGCGATGGCTGCTCAAGCCAAGAAAACAGACAGCGCCTGGGTAACTGGCATTCCCTATTGGGATATGGCCAAGTCACAGCAGGTCGGTGAGCCGTTGTATTACAACAGTATTATGGCCTCAGGCAGCGATTCGCATGGTTTGTATAAAAAGCAGCGTCTGGTACCGTTTGGCGAATATATTCCACTATCTGGCATGCTGAAATGGGTTCTGCCTGCAATGCAGAACGATGTCAGCATGAGCGGTTTTACTCGTGGTGAAGCCAATCAGAAACCCTTAGCCGTCAAAGGCCATGCATTGGCAGCCGCCATTTGCTATGAGGTGGCTTATCCCAACCTGACCCGCCGTAATGCATCGGATAGTGACTTTCTCATCACGGTATCCAATGATGCCTGGTTTACAGGCACTGCTGGGCCTTGGCAACATTTGCAAATGGTACAAATGCGTGCCAAAGAAAATGGTCGCTGGTTTATTCGTGCCACCAATACCGGTGTGACAGCATTTATCGACCAGAATGGTCATATTGTAAAACAGGCACCAATGGATGAGGAAGCTGTGCTTCGAGGTGAACTGCCTGCCATGCAGGGACAAACCTTGTATAACCGCTTAAGTGATTATCCAATCCTGATTTTCTCACTGCTGTTATTAATCGTTGGCTGGATTTACCGTCCACGTAAAGTCGATATTTCGTTTAAATCACGTCGATAATTACAACAACTTTGTGCCCAGGGGAACCTCAAACTCTGGGACGCAAAGTGCCACCTCTCCTTCCGCATTATGAAAACCTGTGACCAGACATTCTGATTGAATCGGACCAATCTGTTTCTTCGGAAAGTTCACCACAGCCACCACCAGTTTTCCAATCAAGTCTTCAGGCTGATAAAGTTTGGTAATTTGTGCGCTGGATTTCCGGATGCCTAATTCCTCACCAAAATCGACCTGCAAGATATAGGCGGGTTTTCGTGCCTGTTTAAATACCTCAGCCTGTATAATCCGACCGACACGTAACTCCACTTTAGTAAAATCATTCCATTCAATTTGTTGCATCTAGTTATTCTCTGCGGTTTTCCAAGTCATATGGAATATAGAGGATCTCTATTTTTAAATAAAGATGCTTATTTTTTACTCCTCATTCTAACCCTGCCTATTTAATGAATTATGCGCTTTATAAAGCCGTATAGGTTTAGGTCAATTAATGTGCCAACATCTCTTCAACAATGCTTAGAACTATTTAATCAGGCATTGGCGTTGGTCGCTTTAGGAAGTAAAAAATACGAAATTTCAAAAAGTCTTCTTTTGGTTTTGAACAGATTCCAAATCGTTATGCCGTAGTTGTTTTAGCTTTGTACCTGTCGATCAGCATGACCTTGAGGGTGTCGTGCATGAGTATGATACGTCGCATGGGATTAGAATAATTTTTGCTGATATCTGGTTTTCTGTCTGGGGACTTTTCTGGCTGATTGCTTTTCCTGTTCTGCTGCTGGTCTTGCCCATCCTACGCAAAATTAGCTTTCTGTTTGTTTACGCTGGCTAAGTTCAGGCAATAAAAAAACGTAGATTTAAAATCTACGTTTTTAACGCTTCAGTTTTAAATGATTTAAAAGCTGATCGAGAATTGCAGGCTTAAATAGGCCACCAGACTGGATAAAAATAGCATCGGAATATAACGATAAGCCTTAAATAAAAATTGCTCATATTTAGAAATCAGGTCAGCCCGATGCCAGAGCGTGGTTTTTAAAGCACTTAAAAAGCACAGGACAAACCACGCACTGAACATGCTTAATGCAAAGAAACCAATCATAATCTGGCTACTGCCCTCAGTGGCTTGCCATAAGGTCAACGCACCTTCACTCATCGGCAATAACGCTAAAATGAGCAATACAGATTTAAGCATTGTCCAATGAAACTGATTCAGTTCATCCAACATAAAAAATGCTTTCATCTGATTTCTCACACTTGTGTTTAAAGGTCTGATTTATTATGCAAAGCTTTGATCTAAAGAAACAGCCTATTTTGCTGCATAATTTCTTTTTCTTGTAACTATTAAATATGGGAATAATTCTTATTATAACTCTCACATATTCAATATTTTATTATATTTTTATTTTTCAACAACTTATAAATTAATTATTAATTAAGAAACATTATCACTTCACTCTCGATTTAATAACTCAAAAGTGAAGTGATATTTTTATCTAACGATTAAGGCTGATAATAAATATCGGCATCGTTGCCTTCGCCACCTTCTTTACCATCCGCACCAAACGAATATAAATCAAATGGACGACCTTCACGACCTGGAATTACATACTGTAAATCATTTTCCCAGCTGTCTTTTGGATAACCACCTTTCACATAACCACCGGGTAACCAGTTTTTCGCTGTGGCTGGCTGGTTTACCAATGCATCTAAACCGCCATCTTGCATGGATGGGTAACGGCCATTATCTAACTTATATTGATCCAGTGCACCCGCAACACCTTTTAAGGTAATGCTGGTGGTATCCACTTTAGCCTTTTCACCACGCCCCATCACGTTCGGAACGATCAGTGCAGCCAGAACACCAAGAATTACAATAACCACCATCACCTCAATGAGGGTAAATCCTGAGCGAGGGTTAACAAAGTGGAACTTTGTCCGAGCGCAAGACGAAGAGCTATGCTCTGAGTCACACGATTCCGCAAGACGAGAAACTGTGCTTTGAGTGCAAGGATTCAAGCTTTGTTCAACATTGTGCTTATTCATTGAATTATTCATATTCATCTCTTTCATGTCACTCATCAGATCATATTGTTCATATTAATAATTGGCAACATTACCGCAATCACAATCACCAATACAATTGCTGCCATAAAAATCAGCATCAAGGGTTCAAGCAAGGCTAGTAACGTAGAAATAAAGGTGGTCACCTCACGGTCCTGCATGGTTGATGCACGATCCAGCATACGATCCAGTTCACCAGAGGCTTCTCCACTTCGGATCATTTGTACCATCATCGGCGGGAAATAACCGCAACGTTCCAGTTGTGTTGCCAAATTCCCCCCTTCTGTTACACGCTCCATCGCCACTTCAATGGCATCACGAATGACCCAGTTATTACTGACTTCGGCGCCAATACGTAAGGCTTCCACCAAAGGTACACCTGAGCGGGTCAAAATGGATAAGGTACTGGCAAAACGTGCTGCATTTATACCACGCGAAAGTTTACCAAATAGTGGCAATCTGAGCGTTAATCGGTCAAATGCATAATGTCCTGCCGTCGTTCTTAAAAACCGGGTAAATAAAATAATGAATACGACGGCAAGAATGAGCATGCCGATCCAGGTATGCCGGATAAAGGCACTGGCCTTCATCAAGGCAACCGTAATCCAAGGCAAAGCTTCTTTACTTTGTTCAAAGGTCTTGACGATTTCAGGCACCACATAGGTCATCAAGCCCATCACAATGCCGAAAGACATTAACATCAGTACAATCGGATAAATCATCGCACCCTGAACTTTCTTCTGCATGGCAAAACGGTTTTCAGTGTAGTCCGATAACTGATCCAGAATCAGATCCAGATGACCTGAACGTTCGCCTGCCGCCACTGTTGCAATATATAGTTCGGGAAAGCGTCCTGACTGCTGCATCGCTTTTGCCAGTGAATGCCCTTCCAGAACTTTGGAACGTACCGCAATCAATAGATTTCGGACATGCGCTTTTTCACTTTGTTTACTGACGGCACGCAGGGCTTCTTCCAGCGGAATCCCAGCCGCCACCAATACCGAGAGTTGACGTGTCATCAATGCCAGATCATAGGCACTAAAGCTTTTTTTAAACCACGAACGCTGTTGCTGTTTGTCTTTTTGCTCGACCGCATCGACCGCGATCGGGGTCCAGGCTTTATCGCGTAACTGTTGGCGAATCTGGCGTGCGGAATCCCCTTCCAGCACACCTTTTTGTTGCTTTCCAGAGGCATCAAGCGCAGTAAATTGATAAGCAGGCATGGTTCTGTTCTAATTGTCCCAAAATAGTCGTTGTTAAGTGCATCCGTGTATGGCCTGAGGAACGTGGTTCCACATGAAATTCATCGACATAACGCATAGCACTTTAGCATAATTCTATGAGATGCCGTCATGCCTTATTTAAGTTGTTTTAAGCGATCATACAACTTAAAAGGCTGAAAATATCAACATACACTTTATATGAATGAAGCCGATATGCCGACCCAAAATTCTAGCACTGTTGTTTACCGTATTCGCGTTGCCATACCGGTGTATCTGTATGATACCTTTGATTATACGGTGAGCGCAGCGCAATACGCTCAGGCACAGGTTGGCGCGCGTGTTGCGATTTCATTTGGGCGGCAAAATCTGGTCGGGATCATCACTGAAAAAGTCAATCCAGACGAAGTATTTACCGGACAGTTCAAACTTAAAGCCATAACGGAATTACTCGATCAGGACGCGATTTTAGACCAACAAGTTTTAACTTTGTTGACATGGTCCGCCCAATATTATCAATTTCCGATTGGCGAGGTCATGCAAAGTGCCTTACCGACCTTACTCAGACAAGGTCGTGCCTTAGATATCCTGTTTCATCTATGGAAAATCACACCCCATGATGACCCAGCCTCATTATTAAAACGTTCGCAAAAACAATATGACGCCTATCAGGTGTTAAAACTGCATCCGCATGGCACCACTGAAAATGTCTTAAACCTGAGCGGGGTGGAAACCTCGACCCTGAAAGCACTGGAAAAGAAAGGCTTGGTTGAGTGCTGTCTGGAGCCGCATGATTTTACCCCTACACCGGTGCAACTGGCGCAAGTTCCCTTAACACCGAATGAAGACCAGAAAAAAGCCATTCAACATATTCTCAAGGCACAACATCATTATCAGGCTTTTTTACTCGATGGTTTGACGGGCAGCGGCAAAACTGAAGTTTATCTGCAAGTGATGCATGAGGTATTAAAACAAGGCAAGCAGGTACTGGTGCTGGTGCCGGAAATTGGCCTCACCCCGCAAACCGTTTCACGTTTTAAGTCACGCTTTCATTGTGATATTGCCTTACTGCATTCAGGGCTGAATGACTCAAAACGGTTACAGGCATGGCAACATGCACAAACTGGCAAAGCCTCGATCATAATTGGGACACGCTCTGCAATTTATACTCCATTGCCCAATCTGGGGCTGATCATCCTGGATGAAGAACATGACCTCTCGTATAAACAGCAAGAAGGCTTCCGTTATCATACCCGTGACGTTGCCTTATATCGCGGACATTTGCAGAACTGTCCGGTGATACTTGGCTCTGCGACGCCAAGTATCGATAGTTATCATCTGGTTGAATCTGGAAAGCTGGAACTGCTTGAACTGAATCAACGTGCAGGCGTGGCGGTTTTACCGAAAATGCATGTGATGGATTTAAAGATTGCAAAAAAGCAGCATGGTCTCAGCCAGACCTTGATTCAGCAAATCAAGCAGACCTTAGAGCGCAAAGAACAAGTCCTGATCTTTTTAAACCGACGCGGTTATGCACCGATCCTGATGTGTGAAAGCTGCGGCTGGCAAGCCAACTGCCCACATTGTGATGCGCACTTTACCCTGCATTCCCAGCCTTACCATTATTTGCATTGTCATCATTGCGGAACCATCAACCGTTTGCCAGACCATTGTCCTGCATGCCAGAAACAGAGTTTGAAAACCATTGGGGCAGGAACGGCGAAGCTTGAGGAACATTTACAGGAACTGTTCCCGCACAATGAGGTAATTCGGGTTGACCGCGACAGTACCAGCCGGGTCGGTAGCTGGCAGAAAATTTATGACCGGATCCAGCAAAACAAACCAAGTATCTTGCTGGGGACGCAAATGCTGGCGAAAGGCCATCATTTTCCGCATGTCACGCTGGTTGCGATTCTGGATATTGATGCAGGCCTGCTCAGTGTTGATCCGCGTGCGCCTGAACGGACAGCTCAATTGATTGTGCAGGTGGCCGGACGTGCTGGACGTGGTGAGCATAAAGGCAGTGTCTATTTACAAAGTTTACGTCCTGACCATCCAATGCTAACCACACTGATTGAGCATGATTATCGTACCGTCGCCAAACAAATGCTGGCTGATCGCAAAATTGCCATGCTGCCGCCTTATCGTTATACAGTACTGGTTCGGGTGGAATCGAAAGATCGCGACTATAGCCAACACTTTCTGGCCGAGATTGCCCAGCAACTCAGGAGCATGGCGGGTGATCTGGTCGATATCTGGGGCCCAATCCCTGCACCGATGGAGCGTAAAGCAGGCCGTTATCGTGCGCACATGGTGATTTTATCTACCGATCGGGCAAAACTGCACTTTTATTTGCGTCAATGGTGGCAACAAGTGGTACATTTACCACGACAGCATCAACTCAGGCTTTCCATTGATGTTGATCCACAAGAGTTTAGTTAAGCTAGTTTAGGCGCACCTTATAAAAGCCCCATCACGGATTGGTCTTTTTAAGCTTTACTCATTTGGGTTCGTCTAAACAGAATAGAAAAATTGAGGCATTCGATGTCCTTACTGCTCCCCATTATTTTTTTACTGGCTGCGACTTTAATTTTTGTGCCCTTGGCCAAGCGCTACCTGGGCACAACAGTTTTAGGTTATCTCATCGCAGGGCTTGTACTCGGTACACATGTTTCTGGGCTGATTGAAGATCCTCAACTGATCCAGTCACTGCTCAATCTAGGCATGATGGCGGTCATGCTGTTTCTAGGTCTAAGCTTTCGACCTGTACAACTGTGGCTGGAACGTAAAACTATCCTTAAAAGTACGGGACTACAACTTGCAGTCACCATCCCGCTTTTAGCTGGTGCAGCTTTCCTGCTGTTTCACCAGTTGCAGAGCAGTCTCATTCTTGGCTTTGCACTGGCACTCTCCGCAGTGACTTTAGTGCAGCAACTGCTACAGAACAAACAGCAACTGCATAACCCGTTGGGACAAGCCTGTTTGGCCACACTGCAATTTCAGGTTTTTATTACCGTGATTCTGATTGCGCTGTTTCCTTTGCTGGAAGATACTGCATCGACAAGACACGGGATTGCTTATTTTGCAGCAATCATTGCCACGATTTCAGGTCTGTTTCTCGCCAGTCGCTATCTGGTGCGTCCAGCCTTCCGCTTTTTAGCACAAAAAAACAGTATTCAACTTATCCCGGTACTGAGTGCCCTGATCATTGTCTCGGTCATTCTGATTATGGATGTTTTGAATATTCATGTCTTGATTGGTGCATTTTTAGCAGGCTTATTACTGGCAGAAACCGAATTTAAAGCTGAAGTTGAACGTATTCTTGCACCTTTTAAAGATGCGGCCATCGGGTTATTTTTTCTGGCGATAGGTTTAGGCCTTTCATTAGAACCTTTAATTCAAACTCCTTTACTAATTCTGGGTTCAATCTCTGGGCTGATCCTGATCAAGTCCGGTGTGATTGCAGCCATCCGTTATTACCAGCAACGTCATGCCCGACTCAGTACCCTGTTTGCCATCACCTTGGCACAAAGTGGTGAACTGAGCTTTATCTTGCTCAAACTGGCAGAAAGTGAAAATTTACTCGGCAAGGCCTTATTACAGCCTGCCTTGCTGATTGTGTTCGGCTCGATGTTATTAACGCCGCTGCTGTACTGGCTATTTGATACAGAAATTTTGCCACGGTTGCAGAAAAAAGTACCTGTTGCACCTGAAGATGTGCCGCAACATCCGATTCTGATTGTCGGTTTTGGACGCTTTGGGCAAGTGGTTGCTCGTGCTTTACATGCACAGGGCAAACACTTTAGCGTGATTGACAGCAACCAGCCGGATGCTGATTTTATTGAACAATATGGACACCGGTTTTTTGATGCTGATGTGACCCAGGTTGAGAACTTACGTGCTGCCGGAATCGAATATTGCAAACTCCTGATCCTCGCCATTGATGATGTTGAAGACAGTATGAATCTGGCACGTTATCTGCGCTTAAATCATCCGTACCTGACCCTGTTTGTGAGGGCACGCGACCGTCATCATGCGCATTTACTCAATGCTTTAGGCATTCAATATATCTGGCGTGAAACCTATGCCGCTTCACTGGAGATGGCCCAGCAGGCGTTGCTTGAAACGGGGCTGTCAAATCTTGATGCACAAATGCAGATAGAGCGTTTTAAGCAACAGGATGAACTGCTGCTGATCCAGCAACATTGGGTACAGGAACAGCAAGAGGTTATTGAATATTATCCGAGTGCAATTGCAGAACTTGAGTATTTATTTGAAAACACAAAAACTTTGCAGACTGATCGCATGCGCAGTGATCAAAACACACAAAGTGATGCAAATTCACTCAATGAAACATCTTGAGTTTTAGCAAACTGACACCATTATTGACTGCATACATGCACCTTTTTATAAAGCCCTCAGTGCTTTTCAAAGCAGCGCATTGCTTTGTTTTCCCTGTGCGGGATACTGGAGAAAAATATGTCTGATTTACGCCAACGCTTTTTTATTGAGGACTGCCCTGTTCGCGGTGAAGTGGTGCATCTGGAAGAAGCATTACAAACCATTTTGGCGCAACGCGAATATATGCCTGCAGTACAAAGCCTGTTGGGCGAAATGTTAAGTGCGACTGCATTACTTGCCAGCACACTGAAAATCCGTGGTCGTATTAGCTTACAGATTCAGGCAAGCGGTACCTTTAAATGGGCCATGGCTGAATGTAACCATTTGGGTGAAGTCCGTGCCTTGGCTGATTATGAAGAAGATCCAAGATTTGTCGAAGGCCATGATAGCCGTACGGTACTGGCAGCATTAACCAATCCGGTTCTATTCATTAATATTGAACCTGAACACGGCGAACGCTATCAAGGGATCGTACCGCTTGATCAACCGACCTTGGCCGGCTGTTTGACGCAATATTACGATTTATCGGCGCAGATTCCGACGCATATTGTCTTGGCGACCAATAGCAAACGTTCAGGCGGCTTATTGATTCAGTTGCTTCCTCGGAATGATGAAGAAGAGCAGAAACTGGTCGACGAAGATTTATGGCCTCGTCTGACTATGCTCACCGAAACCTTGAAACCGGAAGAACTGACCGACCTGTCAGCCAATGAAATCCTCTATCGTTTGTATAACGAAGAAGAAGTGCGTTTGCCTGAAGTTGAGCAGTTAAAGTTTGGTTGTACCTGTTCAAAAGAGCGCTGTGCCAATGCCCTGATTCAGATTGGTGTAGATGCAGTCCATGAAACTTTAGAAGCACAAAACCCGATCCAGATGGATTGCCAGTTCTGTAATACACGCTATGAATTTACGGCAGAAGAAGCCTTGGCTTTATTCGGTGAACATTTAAGTTAATTCACCTCAGCTTGAAAATAAAAAAAGACGGACTTCCGTCTTTTTTTATTTTGTATTAAGGTCTACCCGATAAAACAATGTTCAAATCTCCTTATAATATCGACCTTATGATTACGCTATGAATTACTTCGAATATGTACTGTTTATTGTGAGTGTGGTGGTACTGATCGCCACGCCGGGGCCTGTCATGATTCTGGTGGCCAGTGCCGGACTCAAAGGCGGTTATAAAAAAGCGCTACACACCATTTTTGGTACCAACTTTGCCTCTTTAATCCTGATTTTTATCTCAGTGCTGATTCTCAAAGGCTTTCTCACCATTGATGAAAACTACCTGAAAGCCATTCGGGTACTAGGTTGCCTTTATATTGCCTATCTCGGTTATAGCATTATTAAAGAAGTCATTCAGGCGCCGCATCCTACTGCGATTCAAACCGTATCGGCACAAAATGGCGGTTTTAACAAAGGCTTTCTGGTCGGCATCTCCAATCCCAAAGATATTATTTTCTTTTCGGCATTTTTCCCGCAGTTTATTTCAATTTCACCTAATATCAATTTTAGTCTCAGTCTGTTGACGGTGACCTGGATTATTCTGGATTTCCTGACCTTATCTTTGGTTTATCTGTTCTTCCGCCGCCTTTCACAGAGCAGTGTTTACCCAAAAATTCTCGGTTTATGCGGTGCCTTGCTGGTCTTGATTGCACTGTATGGTCTGATCGAAACCTTTATCTAGGCGTTCAACCAAGCCAAATAAAATTATTTACACGCTCTTTTCTGATTCAAACAGAACAAGTCTTATACAATCGAATCCATTGAAATCTCTTGGATTCGTTTCATAATGAAAGAAACACAACATTATTATATTTAAAGATCATGGCAAAAAATTACTATGAAGAGCTAGGTGTTTCCAGAGATGCCTCAGCAGATGCAATCAAAAAAGCTTATCGGAAACTGGCGCGTAAATATCATCCTGACATTAGTAAAGAAGCGGATGCGGAAGCCAAAATGCAGGCGATCAATGTCGCCTATGACACCTTGAGCGATAGCAGCAAAAAAGCCGAATATGACCAGATGCTGGACCACCCTCAAGGCTTTTCCAACTTTGGCCAAGGCAACCAAAGTGGTTTCGATGGTGCGCAGTTCTATCGCCAGAGTTCAGGTGAAGGAGCAGATTTTAGTGGTTTTGAAGACCTGTTTGGCCGTTTCGGTTCAGGCTTTGGCGGCGGGCAACAACGCTCTCAACGCCAACAGCGTAGTTATCGTGGTGAAGATCAACATGCCAGCATTCAGGTTGATCTAGAGATTGCCTACCACGGTTCAACCCAGCAAATCACATTACAAATTCCGACTTATAACGTCTATGGTGAACCTGAGGTTCAACGCAAAACCTTGGAAGTTAAAATTCCAAAAGGCATGAAGGAAGGTCAGCAAATCCGTCTCAATGGTCAAGGCCAGAGTGGGATCAATGGCGGTGCAAATGGCGATCTTTATATCGAGATTCAGTACAAGGATACTGACCGGATTCGTGTTGAAGGCGCTGACGTCTATCAAACCATTGACGTCAGCCCTTGGGAAGCAGGTTTGGGACAAGGTATCGAGGTCAATACCCCTGCTGGACAACTCAAGGTCAACTTGCCGAAAAACGCCAAGAACGGACAGCAATTACGTTTAAAAGAGAAAGGCATTCCCAACAAGACTGCGGGACATCTGTACCTGATTATCAATATTGTTTTACCGCCAGCGCACAGTGAACAAGAGCAACAGGCTTATCAACAATTTGCCGATGCCTTTGCTGCATTTAAGCCTCGTGCCTCATAAGGAGTAAGATCATGACAACGATTCAATACAAAGAAATTCAATATGACGGTCACTGCCAAGTTGAAATCATTGATGAACAATTGGCACTTGATCTTGAACACTTTGCCGAAGCATGTGGTCAAAGTACCGACTGGGTCCTCAAGCTGATCGATTATGATATTTTGCAAATCTCTGTTGACCCACAAAGCTATCAGTTTATTGGTGAAGATGTCAGCCGTGCCAGACGTGCCTATCGCCTGCAACGCGACTTTGATGCAAGCCTGTCAGCTGTAGCCGTGATGCTGGATTTAATCGATGAAGTGCAACAGCTACGTAAACAGCTCAAACATTTTCATTAAAGGATTTAGTATGACCAAGTTCAAACTATTTTAACTTGGTCATTTTCTCCACTTCTTTCAGCGTTTGCTTAATCGGTTCGTAGTCCAGAAACCATAACAAATTCAGATTACGCTGCTTATGCTGCTGTGCCAGCAAATCAATTACACTCCGCTCACCGCGCCCAACCAGATGCTGACGGTAGAAATAATAGAGCAGCAACACGGTACTCATGAGCATCACGCCCAGCATGATCCAGAACCCGACCGGTGATTTCAGCCCGGGAATAAACTCGAAGTTCATCCCATAGATACCTGTTAATAAGGTCAATGGCGCAAAAATGGCGGTGATAATGGCTAATATGCGCATGTTTTCATTGGTCTGGTTGGCAATCGCAGAAAAGTGCAAATCAATAGCCGACTGAATCGCATTACGCAAGCGTAAGCTATGTTTCTGTACCCGCTCGACATGGCTCATCAGATCATTCAAACGTACCAGCAAGATATCTTGTGCCTTATGCTTATGCTCACCCACGACATGATGATAATTATCCACCAGCTCATCTCTAAACTCCTGCAAGGTTTCAATCTGTTCCTCACATAAATTTTCGATTTGCTGGAATGCCATGTCTTCATGAAATAACTGATGCCATTGCTTAAAACGACGATTGCCCTGTAATAATTGCTGTTGCCAATATTCCACCCGACGGGTGAGCGGAGTCCGTAGATTCAGATAACCATCAATCATGCTATTCAGTAAACGCAAGCATAAATCTGCAGGTGTGGCAGGCAATTTACGCGGTTTATTCTGCTCGGCGATCGGACGTCCCATTATCGTCTGAATACGCTGAATATAACTCTCTACTGCCTGATTGCCCTGCTCTCTGACACTGACCAAAATCGTAGGGGTCAAGATAAAACTCATCGGTGTGGTGGCAAGTCCAAATACGCTCTCATGGGATTCCAGCACATTCTCGCTTTCAAGAATCTGATCATCTGGGCTAATGAGTTTACGGAACACCAGCAGGTCATATTCTTCTACCGTATCAAAAGCACAAGGATGCTCGATATTGAGTAAGTCGCGCATATGAAATTCGTTCAAGACCAATCCGGTATGCCGACAAATATCACTTTGCCAGGTCTCGGTATGATTGACCAGATCCTGTCTTAAACTATCGACCCACAAAAATTCCAGCGCATGTTCTGCTTGTTGTTCTGTACTAATAAAAATTGTATTTTCGCTGTTATGACGATAAAAATAATAAAGCTGCATAGGACAAGATGAATTTGGATAGCTATTGAAATGCTGCCATGAAGCGTCATAAAAAGCTATCGCTATTCAAACAAGCGCTTTGCCATGCCATAAAAAAAGCCTCACAAGGAGGCTTTTTGAACAGATCAAAGATTATGCATCTTCTTTAACAATCCCGTGTTTTAACGCCAGATCAAGTTGTTCTTTATCTAATGCTTTATCCCATTTCGCAACCACGATCGTTGCACATGCATTTCCGACCAGGTTGGTTAATGCACGACATTCAGACATGAAACGGTCAATCCCTAAAATCAGTGCCATCCCTGCGACTGGAATCGCGGGTACCACTGAAAGTGTCGCTGCCAAGGTAATGAAGCCTGCACCAGTGATCCCTGCTGCACCTTTAGAGCTCAACATCGCCACCAATAGAATCGTAATCTGCTGAGTCAGCGTCAATTCGATATTACAGGCCTGCGCGATAAACAAGGCTGCCAAGGTCATGTAAATATTGGTGCCATCCAGATTGAAGGAATAGCCTGTCGGAATCACCAGACCGACCACCGACTTCTCACAGCCCGCCTTTTCCATTTTCGCCATCAATGAAGGTAATGCGGCTTCAGATGAACTGGTTCCGAGTACCAACCAGAGTTCATCTTTAATATAACGGATCAGATCAATAATCGAGAAACCGTTATAGCGTGCAACAGCGCCCAGAATGACGATCACAAACAGTAATGCGGTAATATAGAAGGTCGCGATCAGCAACATCAGATTACCAATCGAACTAATGCCGTACGCACCAATGGTAAAGGCCATGGCACCAAATGCACCAATTGGCGCGAACTTCATCAACATTCCCACCAAGGTAAACACAGGATTGGTCAGTTGTTGAAGAAAGTCTGTAACTGGACGACCTAAATCGCCTGATTTTGCCAAAGCCAAACCAAATAATACGGCAACAAATAATACCTGAAGAATCTGTCCCGATACGAATGGGCTGACCAAGGTATCCGGAATAATATTCATTAAGAAGCCGGTGATTGAAGACTCATGTGCTTTGGCTGCATATTCGTCAACTTTGGTACTGTGTAAGGTACTTGGATCAATATTTAAACCATGACCTGGTTCAATCACATTTCCGACAATCAGACCAACAATCAAAGCTAAGGTTGAAAAGGTCAGGAAGTAAATCATTGCCTTCCCGGTCACCCGTCCAACACTTCCAATGTTTTTCATGCCCGCGATCCCTGTGACAACGGTCAGGAAAATCACTGGGGCAATAATCATTTTCACCATTTTAATGAAGGCTTCGCCCAGCGGCTTCAAGCTTTCACCAAACTCCGGAAAGAAATGACCGAGTAGTATCCCCGCAACAATTGCGAAGATCACTTGTACATAGAGAATTTGATAGAACTTTGGTTTTTTGGGAGGTTGTTGGTCATCTTGACCTGCGGCTACATGATCGACAAGCATGTGCAATATTCCTTCATATTGAGATGAACAAATAGACTTCCGACTGTCTATCTAAAACCACATAAATACGGCAGGCACGGAAATTTGGGGAATTCTACGTTAGTTGTAGGGCTCACATTTAAAATATTAGACTAATGTCTAATATAAAAGCCACTTATGTTCATAATTTCTACAGCTTATGCCCAAAATGTTTAAAAATTATGTTCATAAGAATCATCCAGTTAATAAAAAAGCGCATTGTTTACACAATGCGCTTTTTGAGTCAAAAGACTACGCTAGCTTATGCTTGCTCGATATCTTTCATTGTCAACTTGATACGACCACGGTTGTCAACATCAGCAACCTGTACTTTCAATTCCTGACCTTCTTTCAATACGTCAGTCACGTTGGCAATACGCTCATTCGAGATTTGCGAAATGTGAAGCAAGCCATCAGTACCTGGCATGATATTAACGAACGCACCAAATTCAACGATACGGATGACTTTACCGTCGTAGATTTTGCCTGGTTCAACTTCTGCAGTAAGCGCCTGGATTTTTGCAATCGCAGCACGAGCAGCAGCTTTAGTTTCACCAAATACGCGCACGGTACCATTGTCTTCGATATCAATCGCAGCTTTGGTTTCTTCTGTGATGGCACGAATCGTAGCACCACCTTTACCAATCACATCACGGATCTTGTCTGGATTGATGTTAATTACTTCAAATGTTGGCGCATTGGCACTGATTTCAGCACGCGCACGTGAAATGACTTTATTCATTTCATTGAGGATGTGCATACGGCCCGCAAATGCTTGGTTTAATGCAACTTCCATGATTTCTTCAGTGATACCTTCGATCTTGATATCCATTTGAAGTGCAGTAATACCGTTTGCAGAACCGGCAACTTTAAAGTCCATATCACCTAAGTGATCTTCATCACCCAAGATGTCAGAAAGAACTGCAAAACGCTCACCTTCTTTCACCAAGCCCATTGCAATACCTGCAACTGGTGCTTTAAGCGGAACACCTGCGTCCATAAGTGATAATGAAGCACCACATACAGAAGCCATTGAAGATGAACCGTTAGATTCAGTGATGTCAGAAACGATACGAATCACGTACGGGAAGCGGTCAGCCGCTGGAAGAACGGCTTGAACACCACGACGCGCTAAACGGCCATGACCGATTTCACGGCGCTTAGGACCAGATTCACGACCAGTTTCACCGACAGAATATGCTGGGAAGTTATAGTGCAACATGAAGTTGTCAGTTTTGGTACCCGCAAGCGTATCTACCATCAACGCATCACGCGTGTTACCCAAAGTGGTTGTAACCAACGCCTGAGTTTCACCACGTGTAAATAATGCAGAACCGTGTGCACGGTCTAATACACCTACTTGTACGTCGATACCACGAACAGTTTTGGTATCACGACCATCAATACGTGGCTTACCTGACAAGATGTTGTCACGTACGGTACGGTATTTAAGGTCTTCAAATAATTCATTAACTTCGTCAGCAATACCCGTTTCATCATTTTCAGGAACGAACTGGGCAACTGCTTCTGCATAAAGTGCATCAAGTGCCGCATAACGGTCTTGTTTGACTGCAATGGTATATGCTTCAGAAATCTTCGCTTCGAAAGCTGCTTTTAATTGCTCAAGAAGCACTTCGTTTTTGCTTGGAGCAACCCAAGTTGATTCTACTGCGCCCGCAGCAGCAGCAAATTCTTTAATCGCTTGAATTGCGATTTGCATTTCGTCATGACCGAATAGAACAGCACCAAGCATCTGGTCTTCTGAAAGCTCTTTCGCTTCAGATTCAACCATCAATACTGCAGATTCAGTACCCGCAACCACAAGGTCAAGGTCAGATTGAGCAAGTTGTTCAAAGTTCGGGTTAAGAACGTATTCACCGTTGATTAAACCAACACGCGCACCGCCGATTGGACCACGGAATGGGGTACCGGCAATTGACAATGCAGCAGAAGTACCGAGCATTGCAGCAATATCGGCATCCATGGTTTTGTCAGAAGAAACAACAGTTGCTGTAACTTGAATTTCGTTGAAGTAACCTTCCGGGAACAACGGACGGATTGGACGGTCGATCAGACGTGAAATCAACGTTTCAGCTTCTGAGGCACGGCCTTCACGCTTACCGTAACCACCCGGGATACGACCAGCAGCATATTGTTTTTCTTGGTAGTTAACAGTCAACGGGAAAAAGTCTTGACCCGCTTTTGCTTTAGGTTGGGCAACCACTGCAACCAGAACAGTTACGCCACCCATGGTCACTAACACTGTATTGGCTTGACGTGCAACACGACCCGTTTCTAAAACAACCTGATGTTGACCGAATTGGAATTCTTTACGAATGATATTAAACATTGACATGTATTATATTTTCCTAGTTTTATTCTAGTGAGACCCCTAAGGTTTGGCATTCAGACCACCACTAGCGTGTGGATAAATGACAAAGCTTAGAAGCCATCGCACTAGATCAAAATTTTTAAATAAATTTAAACACAAAGAAGGAGCGAACAAGCGCCCCTTCTAAACTCACCTAACGGAAATTAGGTGAAACTCTCTTTTCAGCGATAAGGCATTGCAACATGCGAAATAGCGAAAACAAAGTAAAATCGAATTAACGACGTAAACCTAATGCGCCGATCAAAGCAACATAACGACCGTGATCTTTACCGTTTAAGTAATCAAGTAATTTACGACGTTGGTTTACCATACGGATCAAACCACGACGGCTGTGATGGTCGTGTTTGTGTTCTTTAAAGTGACCTTGCAAATCATTGATTTGCGCAGACAATAAAGCAACTTGTACTTCAGGTGAACCAGTGTCGTTTTCAGCACGAGCAAATTTAGCGATGATCTCTGCGCGATCTGCGTTAGTTAAAGCCATTCGATTTCTCCGAGATGCTTAAAAAATAAAATGATATTGATCAGTTGGAACCAACTGACTGCCGTGCATCACTACAGCAAGGCGCTATTTTAAGTGATCTATCGCTATATTGCAAAATTGTTTTATGTTCGCCGGCATTTCGGCAGCTGACAGCATTGTACAAAATAGGCACACTAGCCTTGCTCTGTTTAGATTGATGGCAGACAAAAAAGAAAATGAAAAATTGCGAGGGATGCGTGAAAATTTTATCGACCAATACCTGCTACGTGCCAGATGACCTTAATCAGGTAATTCGCAGCAAAGATGAAGTGTCAGCGGACTTGGGTGGCATGACCGAAAGACAGCTTCAAAAAATCTGGAACAGTGTTGAATCTTTATATAAAACGGGGAATTATCCACTCATCACCTTATGTTTACGCCGTCAGGGACAGATTCTACTTAATCGTAGCATTGGTTATGCCCAAGGCAACTCCGCTGAGGGCTTGGCAGCAGATGCCAAGATTGCCACACCCGATACGCCTGTCTGCCTGTTTTCTGCCTCGAAAATGGTGACGGCAATGTTAATTCATATGCTGGATGAGCGTGGCGAACTAAATTTACTTGATCCGATTAGCTATTACATTCCCGAATATGGCGTCAATGGCAAACGCCGCGCCACGATTTTCCATTTACTTTCCCATCGTGGCGGCATTCCACGTATTGATCAGGAAGTCACCCCAGAACTGCTATTTAACCAGCAAGACATCTTAAAGCTGCTGTATGCTGCAAAACCGGTTTCCCCTTCGGGTACCCACCTTGCCTATCATGCTGTCACTGCCGGTTATATTCTGGGTGAAATTGTTCAGCGGGTCACAGGGCAAAGTGTTCGTGAGTTCCTCGCCGAGCATATCGAAAAACCGATGGGACTGGACTATTTCAACTACGGTTTAAAACCTGAATATCGTGACGATGTTGCCCTCAACTATGCCACCGGCATTCATCCAAGCCTAGGCACCGACTATTACCTCAATCATGTATTAGGCGGCGGTCTGCAACTGGCGGTGGATGTCACCAATGATCGGCGCTTTATGGACACCATTTGTCCCGCGGGCAACATCTATACCAGTGCTGAACAGGCGGGCCGTTTCTTTGAAATGCTGCTGAGTGGTGGTGAGTACCAAGGCAAGCAGATCATGAGTGCCAAAACCGTATTCCGTTCCACCTTGCCAACATCGGGTGTCAGTCTGGATCGCACCCTGCTGGCACCGATGCGCTATGCGCTGGGCCCAATGCTGGGCAGCAACCCGGTTGGCTTATTTGGGCCAATGACAGGACAGGCCTTCGGTCATATCGGTTTCTCCAATATTTTATGTTGGGCGGACCCTGAACGTGACATTAGCGTATCGCTGCTCACCACTGGTAAATCAGTCGTAGGGACACATCTGCCTGCACTGGCAAAAACGCTATACCAGATCTCTAGCAATTGCCCGAAAATCCCGAAAAACCAGCGCCGTTCGCTATTTGCGACAGATCGTACTGAGGCGGATCTGGTTTAACTTTTAAATTAAACAGATCAAAACAAAAAAGCCCAAGTTTCAACTTGGGCTTTTGCGCTGAGATTTTATTATTATCATTTTGCTTTGTTTTTATTATTAACTCTTCTTCTCCTTTCACATTCATACCCTCTGAATGTTTTATCCACATCATGTTCTTACTTATTCTCTGTTATCGCATGTGTGTTGTTTCTATACTGACTATTCTGTCAGAATCAATTGTGGAGAAAAATAGCATTTTTCTTATCTCTGTGTAAGAAAAAACGTACAAGTCTGTATAACATTTAACTTAATAATAACAAAAAATTGTTCTACAACAGAATTCTCATTTCTTGTTTTTATCAGACTAAATTAAACCTGCATAAAGTGACAAAAACATGAATGTTCACGTTTTGAATCATAGGATGGCCAGATCTGAAGGTTGATAAATATATCGTGCCTGAATAGCGAAAATAAAAAAGCCCTGTAGTCTCTCCCAAAACTACAAGGCTTAGCGGCTGTAAGTTTCCTCTCTTATCACTTACTTCACTGTAAGTTCGCTGTCATCACGACGTTATTATTATATTTTTGCGATTTACCTCGCATTCCATGCCAGGCTCTTTGTGGGTACATAATCTCAAAAAGCACTCATTTGCTCTAGCGACAATATCTCGAATCCTTGTAAGCTTTTACTTACAAACGCTTATATTTTGAAGTAAAAGTTCACAATATAAGCAAATTGATCTTTTGCACTAAACCACTACGGCGTACTGTACGGGTGGTAAGCGCCTGTAACAGAGCCTTCGAATCAGCCAGAATACTGACTACTTTTTTGGCCCGGGTCACTGCGGTATAGATCAATTCCTGACTCAGCAATTTCTCCGCACTGGCATCCAGTACAATCGCGGTATGGGTAAATTCGGAACCTTGCGATTTATGAATGGTCAAGGCAAAGGCAGTCTGCATGTTACGCGGTAAGCGATGCGCCGCGATCCATTTATTCAGGCTAGGAAAAAAGACTTCAAATTGTTGTGGCTGGGATCTGTGTTTAAAGCAAATCCCGATATCGCCATTGGAAATACCAAGCTGGTAATCATTATAGGTCATCATTACTGGACGCCCAATATACCAGTCCCCTACAGCAATCTGTCTGAGTTGCTGGTTTAGCCATTGTTCGGCATGACGATTTAACTGTTCAATCCCCAATTGCCCGTGCCGGATCGCGGTTAAAATCCGATAATCATCAAAGCGCTGTATTACCTGTTGAATATATTGCTCGGGTTCGTCTGCCTTTATATACAACTTTAGCGCATCTATATAGCCTTGAAAGCCATACATCAGTTTCTGCTGGGCGCTGCTAATATCCGTCTCATGCTGTGGCGGTAGATATTCAAGTTGAATCAGATCGGCCATGTCTTTAGACAACGCAACGGGTTGCAAGGCGGTTGCGGCCACGATCTGGCGTTCCAGATTTTCCAATACAGTATCCACATCAGCCTGATGTTGCTGGGCCTGAATAAATCTTGCCAGTTGTCCAATCTTGGCCTCCCCGGAGAAACGGCGACTGGTTTGCAGTTGCACCCGATTGTCGGCCAATGCAGCGACTTGCTGTAAATCTGCCAAGACAGAACCCACATCCACCGAAGCCAACTGATTGGCATCTCCCAATAAAATGAGACGACAATGATCAGGCACGGCTTCAAACAAAGCAGTCGCCAGATTTAAATCCAGCATGGAGGCTTCATCGACCACAATCACATCATAGGGTAAAGGCTGTTTCTGGTTAAAACGTGGAATCTGCCGATTGCCCATGCCCAGTAGTCGATGCAAGGTCTGGGTATTTTGGTGTCGCAATTCATCGCTAATCAGCCCCGATGCTAACAGTTTTGGATCATTAAACGAGTTTTGTAAGGCTTCCTGCATGCGTTGGGCAGCCTTCCCCGTAGGCGCCGCCATGGCAATACGAATATCAGGAATCATCTGGTTCAGGGCGGCAATAATACGTGCCAGAGTATAGGTTTTGCCTGTCCCCGGACCGCCGGTAATAATACTCAAACCTTGTTGCAACACCATTTTCAAGGCATTCTGCTGATGCTCATCACTGAGCAGGTCATGATAATCCGCCGCCTGAAGGGTTTGAATCGTTTGTCGCTTTAATCGACAAATCTGTTCCGCGAGGCGTTGCTCTAGTTGCCAATATCGGTATAATGCCAAGCCCTGCTGATCGTAGACGCACGGCGCCACCTGACTGGTAGCAGCCTCACTCGAAACGGCAAGGTCACCAAGCACTTCAAGCTGTAATGGATTGACTTCAATACAACTGTCGCCTTGCAAGCTGGCTTCAACCAGTTGCTGTAATATTTGCGCAGCCCCAACTGATTGGGCAGATTGAGAAAAAGTTGCCTGTGTCAGGTACTGACTCCACATATTCAACCAGGTGATTTGCTCAGACTGATCATCCACATGCTTTTCCACAGAGTTATCCTCAAACTTACCCACACGCTTGTCCACAAGGTTATAAACAGTCTTATCCACAAGTTAAGCTTTTGTTTAGTTTAAATTCACACATTTTATCTACACCATTTTTCCGGCTTTATCCTCAGAGAAATATCCAAGAATAGCGTCTAAACGCAAGATAAATTCGTCTTCAGGTTTCCAGTACAGACAGCCCTGTTGTGCTTGCCCGTTCATGCCCCGTAAATACAAGTAAGATGCTCCACCCAAATGCTGCTCAATGCTGTAATTCTGCAACTTCACTCCGAGATAGCGATGCAACGCCACCAGATATAAAGCCGCTTGTAGCCAGTAGCTGGAAAGCGACATACTTTCTGCGATTTGCTCATGTTGATAATCGGCTTGGGCCGTGCCTAAATAATTACTTTTATAATCGGCGATATGGTAGCGCTGACCGTCAAAGTAAACCAGATCGATGGAACCATTCAGATAGCGGGCAGATCGGGCCTCAAGCAGTTCGGGCATGTGGATGCCGTACTCTTCAAACAGTTGCTGTACACGCTGCATGGCCAGTACCCGATCCGACAATGCCAGATAGAAAGGACATTCCGACAGATATTGTCCCGCAAGCAGTTGCTTTAATTGAAAGCCCTGATTGAGGGGTGTCACCAGCACATCCTGCAACCAGCCAGCGACCCATTCATACAGTTGCTGTTCTGGCTGCGTCTGCTCCGGAAACTGCTGCTGATACTGTTCAAGCAATTCGACCCATAAACTTTGATAAGTATTTTTAAAACGGCGGCGAATTTCCTCAATCCACGTTTCCGGACGCTGAAAATCAATCTGCTCGAAGATTTCATGCAGAAAGTTGCCGGCCAGCGTGCCTTTCGGAAAATACTGTTTAATCCAGGCGATCGGTTGAGAGCTCGCTAAGGCTTGGCTAGTGGCAAGATGCAGTTCATCTTCTGCCTGTTCAAAGTCGGCATCGATATTCGCCAAGCGATCAACACGATTGGCCTTATGCTTGAGATGCTGTGCCAGATAACTGAAACTGGTCTTGCCACGTGCGTAAAAGCGTTGCTCCGGTAAGGGCTGGGCAGCAAGCGGGAACTTCTGTTTGCCTTGCTGCTGGTAGGTGGCATAAGGCCGTTCCAGTACCAAAGCTTCATCTGCGCAGCAAGGATGCTGGAAAGCATCGCCTTGGTTCTTCCAGAATGCCAGTCCGGAAAACTTGTTTTTATCGCCTTTCTCAGGTTCAAATACTGCATAGACCCGATGGCTGGCACGGGTCAGCGCCACATACCATAAGCGGTTTTGCTCAGCCAGCGCGCGTTGCTGATGCTGATCCAGTTCAGCCTGCTGCAGAAAGTTTTTATCGGCGACAGCAACCACCCGTTGTGTGCGGACCTGTCCAGTTTCCGGATGCTGAATCTCTGCAGTGGAAAAATTTAAACTTTTCTGCATTTCCGAAAAGGCTTTATTGGCACCGAGCAGAAACACGATTTTATATTCCAGTCCCTTGGACTGGTGAATCGTCATCAACTGCACACCGGCTTCACTGGACAGTTTATGTTCGAGCTCCCATTCACGGTCACTGGGTGAATGTAGTTGCTTGAGATACCAGTGATACAGGTTCTGTATGCCTTGCACATGTTCGCTGTGCTGACTCAGAATATCGGTGAGATGGCGTAAATTGACCACCGCACGCTCATTATCCTTGCTTTGCATTGCCACCAGTTGCTGCCAGATGCCAAACTGGTTGAGACAACGTTGCCATGCCGCCAGAAAACCCTGATTGAGCCACATTTCCCGTATTTCATCCAGCTGCTGGATATATGCGCTCAAGCCTGCTGCACTCTGTTCCAGTGCCAACAAGCGGCTTAAGTCAAATCCGAATAAACGACTGAGTAAGGCACGTTTTAATTTGGCTTCATCATAAGGATGAAGAATGGCAGTCAACAACGCCCCGACATCTTGTGCAATGGCTGAATCAAACACACTGCGTTTGGAAGGACGATTGACACGAATGCCCAAACGCTCCAGTACGTATTGCACTTCATCCAGCTGGCGATGGCTACGGGAAAGGACCGCAATATCGTCTTCGCAAATGGCTTTAGGATGTTCATCCTCCAAATATAATTCCGCGGCATGGGCCTGATTGAGCAGGGTCTGTATTTTCCAGGCCACTTGGGTCGCCTGCTCATTGCCATCCTGTAGCTGTAACCAGCGTAATGGTGCAGGATTGATCTGGTTATTTTCAATCAGGGCAGGATGTGAACGTGACCCTGCCTGAATCGGGTCATAAAGTACCTGCTCACCAAAGTCAGTCTGCCGCTGGAACAGGCTGTCCACCACCTCGACCAGCTCTTTTACTGAACGATGGTTATGAATCAGTTTATAGACGCAGCCCTGCTTCGCCATAATATCCTGATAGGCATTCAGGAAGGTCAGCATATCCCCACCACGGAAACCATAAATCGCCTGTTTACGATCTCCCACCATGATCATACAGCCCTTCTGATAGCGCTGCGGATGTCGCCAGATACTGGCCAGCATGTCATCCTGATCCTGATTGGTATCCTGAAACTCATCCACCAGAATCAGCGGATAACGGGCCTGTACAAATACCGCGAAATGTTGTCCCTGCTCGCCTTTTAAAGCTTCGGACAAGGTTTTAATTTGCTGGGAAAATGTGGTTTCACCCTTTTGCTGTAAAACCTGAGGCAACCTTTTTCTGACTTCAATACACAGATAGGCCTTTAGATACACCTGCAACTGCTCAAATTGCTGCTGTGTCTGTTGTAGGGCCTGACAGAGTGTCTGTAGCTGTACGATCGCAGGATGCTGGTAAAAACCGTCACTGATGTCTGCAGGACATTTCTTAAAAATTTTCTGGCTGTCGAGCTTGTCTAAAAACTTGAACATAGCATCGCGATCAGCCTCAAAATAGGCATCAAACACCTGTAGCGGTGATGCTTGTTTCAAGGCATTTAATAGGGCTGGACAATGCACGGTAAACAGCTTATTGAAAGCATGATTACGGAAAGAGCTGCCATTGATATGCACATAATGCACACCGTCCAGATCGAAATAATCCGCAAGCGTCTCCAGCTGAATCTGTTCAGCTTGCTGTTGCCACTGTTGCAGTTGGGCCAGCTCAATCTCGGGCATGGCCGGCAACTTGAACTGAGCCGAACTAAAATTCAGGGAGCTTTCGACCATGGATACAAAATGATCCACACTTTTCAAACCACCTACACTATAAAGTGTATCAATCACCTGTTGCGGTTGAGCTTGAATCCACTCACGCAACACATCATGAATCAATTGACGGGTATAGCTTTTTGCATCATCGGTAATCTGCGCCGCTTCGATCTTGCCACTTTCAAAAGCAAACTCTCTGAGCAGCTTCTGGCTAAAGCTGTCCAGCGTCCCGACAAACAGTTCATCGAGCTGGTCAATCACCAGTTTCAAGCGTTCACAGGCATAGGCAATACGCGGTGCAAAAGTCTGCAATACCTGCTGTTTAAGCGGGTCTGACTCTTGTGCAGCCAAAACTTGGATATCCTGCTCCAGCACCGTCCGCAGTGGTTCCAGATACTGTTGCATCTCGACCAGACGTAAACGGATACGGCTTTTTAATTCGGCAGCAGCAGCACGGGTAAAGGTGGTGGCAATCACCTGATTCGGCAGATATTTTTCTAAAAAAATTCGTACCATTAAACTGGACAAGGTATAGGTTTTGCCTGTTCCCGCCGAAGCTTCAATCAGATGCAGGCCTTCGAACTGAATATCACGAATCGGTTGAAAAGACACAGGATAGCGCGCGTTCATGCCTTACTCCACTCGTAAAAATTCAAACACTGGCTGATACAGCCTATAGGAATAGTGATCACAAGCATATTGTAATAGTGCTAAGGCATCCTGTTCCTGCAAAATAAACTGCCAGTCCCGATGTAACTTGCAGGCTTCATTCTGGCTCATATCAAAGCCGGAAAAGTCGCCAGTATCATTCCAGTCTTTGAGTAGCTGCTTTTGACTGTCCTCGACTAAAATCTGTTTCGCATCCAGCTCAAACCATTCATGCTGTTTGCCTTTTTCCAGTGGCTTTAACATCAAGGCTGCAGGTAGCACCACAGGCTGTTGCTGGGCATGCTGCCACAGTTCCAGCCAGTCTTGCAGATAAGTGCGTGCTTGCTGAGAACTTAAGCCTTCACAAATCACGGTCTGATCACTAAACACCACAATACGGCGTTTTTCAGCGGCAGTCTCGTGATCCAGTACCGTCAGCCATAACAGGTATTCCAGCCAGACTTTGGCAAGACGCTTGGCTCGGGCACTGGAGGCATCCAGACTAATCCAGTCCTGACCGACCTGTTTCGGGGTGGTACACCCGATCTGTAAATGTTTGGATACACGCCAAACACGCTGGGTCGTTACAGTGGGCGCTGCGGCATGTTGCTGCAAACGCTCCAGTAAACGCTGTTGTTCCAGACAGCTTTGCTGCCAGGCACTTTGCTGGACTTTGCCGACAGGTAACTGATCCTGTAATAGCTGAGGTGAAGGGTTGTGCTCCTGCTGTTGCAGGAAATGGCGAATGGCATATTTACCCAAACCATCCAGCAATAATGGCTCGCTTTGATCAACGAGTTCTGTTGAACTCAGGTTTTCTACACCCAGAGTTTTCAAGTACAAACGCGCAGGAAAGGTCACATCCTGAATCCATTGCTGGCCATCCAGAATCAGCATCTCATGATTCTCAACCGGATAAGCCGTATTGACCCAAGCTGCCCGGTCGCCTTTGTCCTGTTGTATCTGTATAGCAACCTTAAACCACTGATCCTGAAAACGCTTATGTCGCTGTTCTGCCATAAAACCTAATGGATCAAAGGGTTGTAAGCGATGAATATGGTACAAGGGATAAAGCTGTGTCGGAAGTTGCAAGGCTGCAACCTCCTTAGACAAATCCGCCACCATCCCAGAATCGCCCTTGTTTAAAGCTGGGCTGAGAGAAATTTCACCCAATAAAGACTCTCCCTCGGGGAGAGATTTAGAAAGGGGTGGCTTTATAATCAGTGCCAAATGCTCACGGAAATGCTGTAACACACTGGATGGCTCCCGCACTTCCCCATCACTCACATCAAAGCCATTATAGAACAGCCATAATTGTTCCTGTGCCAGCAAGACCGCATCTAAAAAAGCACCCTGATCATCTTCCAGACGGGAACGGTCCCCCAATTGCTGACGTAATGCATCCATCAGATCAAAGGGAATATGACTATCCCGGTTTGGAAACTTTCCGGTATCCAGATTCAGCATTACAATCAGCCGATAAGGAATCGGACGAATCTGACCGATCTGGCTAAAGGTAATTTGTCCGGTAGGTTCAACCTGCGCTGACTGGCTTTCCAGCGTGCGTTGAATTTCTTCAATAATATAAGGCAAGGGCAAAGAAATCTGACGTAACTGGCTTTCCATCTCTTCATAATAACTGGCCAGCGTCAGCATACGCTCCTGCTTCTGGATAATCTCACGTACCGCCTTTAAAGCAACGATATCGGCCTGCTCAAATTCCTGAACATCTGCTTTCAGGCGTTTGAGCCAGGTGACTACCGACAAGCGCTGCCCCTGCTCATGCGCCACCAGCCAGTGACGTCGCAACGACAAATCCTGATAAATCTGGATCAGGATGCCAATCAGTTCAAAATCACTCGGCTGGACCAGTGCATAGCTTAAAGTTTGTTGCACCATTACATGAGCAGGTACGGCAATACCTAAAGCCAGACGGTCTAAAGCAAATTTAAAGCTATAACGGTAGTCCTGATCATCGGCACTTAAACTATGCTTGAGATGTTCTTCATCCAGACCGCGTTTAAAACCGGCTTCATTTAATAAGCTCAGGATGCGTTGGGCCTGATGATAATCTAGTCCATAACGCTGTTGGGTTGCCGACAGGTTCAGCCAGTCCGCAAAATCATCTTGGGTCATTCGGGTTTGCGTCAATTGCAAACGTCCCAAGACTGCCCGCCAGGCATTGAGTGCATCCAGCTGCGCCACACCCGCAATCTTAACCGGTAAAAACACATCATGATCATTGGGTACGGAAGGAAATACGCTACGAATCAGCGGCTCAAGCTCGGTCAGATTCGGGGTCAGAACCAGAATATCACTTGGACGGCGCGGTGTTGGATCTGCTTGCGACAACCAATGTAGCAGTTGCTCTTTTAACACTTCGAGTTGTCTTAAGCTGGAATGACAGACATGGAACTGGATAGAATGATCTTCCGCCGCAAGCTCATATTGCTCAGGGACAGGTTCAGCCAGATAGAAAATATCCGACTGGATTTTGCCCAGTAGCGTCTCTGGGAAATAATCCTCAAAGGCATCAATCCATTTGCCTTCCTCACCGGTTGCCAGTTGCGATAACAGGGAGAAGTGATCGCGTGCCTGCTTGCCTAAACGGGTCAGTAAAGGATGGCGAGATTCACGATTCAAGGCATTAAACCCTAAACTGAAGCGCTCGAAGAAAGCAGCAATTTCCGCATCGGTTGCCTGAGGATGCTTGGCAATAAATCGCTCTTTTACCCCGAGATCATAACGTTGTTTCCATAGTGGATCGACGCTATCCGCCCAATATTCCTGTGACGGGTTATAGTGCAAAATCACCACATCCAGATATTGACCTAAACGGCGTAAAAACTGCAGCTGGCTAGGTGGCAAATCCAGCACGGTAAAAACGATCACCTGATTCGGTAACTGTGCCAGCGCTTTTTCCCGGGTCTGCGCATGCGCTAAGGTCTGCCAGAAATCCGCATCAATCCCCTGCATTTCGATAAAATCATCATGGAAATAGTTTTGCCATAACCAGCGCTGCCATGCTTCCAGTTGCTCGGTCTGGTTTAAGCTAAAGGCTGAGGTCTGCTGATCCGTTTTGGCAATCAGCTGTTCAATATCCAGTGCTTTATTCTGCCCCCAAATGGAGAGCCAGTTACTTGAGCAACTGCATTCGCTACGACAGCCTTTTTGACAATGACCACGATAAATCATGTAGTTATTAAACAGGTGCGACACCTGTTCCGCTACCCAATACAGCATGCTCTGCTTTTTTAACTGTTTTTCTGTGCCCTGCAGTAATTGGGCCGCACTATCATAAATGCGCTGCACAATCGAATAGAGAGGATGATCTGTGGCGAGATCGAGTTGATCACTACGGATAAAGGGCTGTAAGGCTTGATGAATACGCCATTTTAAAATTAATCGTGGAATATTGGCCTTACGCACCTGCTCTTTATTTTCAAGCACCTGCTGATAGGCATACCATTGGAAACCACGAATACGTTGATGAAACTGGTAATTGGCAGTCATGCCTTGCTGTTCCGCAATTTTCTGCGTCAGCCATTGTTGTTGTGCAGGACTCGGAACAATAAAATGCTGGGTTTTAAACACCTGAAAGGGGGAATCGCCGGGTTGGGTAATTGATGCCATCACACCTTGCAATAACACTTCAAGGCGTTGACTTTGAATAACATGAATACCCATGTATTAATATAACCTCATCAAAAAATGATCATTTTGTTGCACGAAACCGTCCATAATGCTCACTATACAACATTCAACTTCATATCATGAAGTCACGTTAAATACACAATCCAACAAAAAAATTGTTTTGAAATTCACCATTCAATCGTATTGAATGTACTATCAAGGGATAGACTTTAGGTATAACTTTATGAAAATTGAAAAAATTCCTGATTCGATTGACCCAAGCTTAAACTTGGAACAGATCCGTGATGAATGTTTAGAAATGGCTAAAAAGCGTGCATATTGGTCAGCAGGTGCAGCAATTGTACCGATTCCATTCTTTGATGTGGTGGTCGACCTGGGCATGCTGACCCAGATCATTCCGGATATTAATGCCCGCTTTGGTTTGGCTCCCGAACATATCAGTGTGTATGACCCTCAAACCAAAAAAGTTCACTGGGATGAATTACGTAAACGCGGATTCGAGTTTTCAGGTTTTGTGGTGGCACGTACCGCGATGAAAAAGTCGTTTAATGGCTTTTTCACTAAAATTGCCACCAAACAGGTGACTAAATTTATTCCTTTGGGCGGCCAACTGGTCGCGGCCAGTCTGGGCTATTTCATGATGCGCAAAATCACTGAAGCGCATGTGCAGGATTGCTATAACCTGGCCAAGCGGATTCAGCAGAAAAGCCGGACCACCATCGTAGCGTAAGTTCTATCGCAGCAGGTAGCGGTTCGCATACCTGCTGTTTGATGAATGAAATTAAATGCTTCAAAATAGAATTAAAAAATATTCCGAATCCGGCTTATCAGCTTTTGTGTCTATTGCTCATCTGGATGCGCTGGGTTACATCAGGCCAACAGATCCATAAAAAAACACCACAATTACGTTAATATTCACTTAATTTTTTAAGCTTTCATAAAGATTGTATTTTTAATCTCCACATCTCGAAGATAATTAGATGATGGAGCGTCGTTGTGCAAACCAGCCAATCCCCCTCTCGTGTCCGTGCCATTTTTAATGTGACCAGCGGGAACTTCCTTGAACAATACGACTTCTTCCTGTTCGGTCTTTATGCCCAGGCCATCGGCGAGACATTCTTCCATTCCGACAGCAGTTATGCCGCACTGATGAAAACCTTTCTGGTATTTGCGGTCAGCTTTCTGATGCGTCCGATTGGTGCACTGGTACTTGGTCCTTATGTCGACCGGATCGGCCGCCGTAAAGGCCTGATGGTGACCTTGAGCATTATGGCATTTGGCTCGTTAATCATTGCCTTTACCCCCAGCTATGCCAGTATCGGATTTGCAGCCACTGTCCTGATTTTTGCCGGACGCCTTGCGCAAGGTTTTTCGGCCGGAGTGGAACTTGGTGGGGTCTCGGTGTATCTGTCCGAAATTGCCGAGCCACATAACCGTGGTTTTATTACCAGCTGGCAATCTGCCAGTCAGCAAGTCGCGGTAATTTTTGCCGCCGTATTGGGTTATATCGTCAGCCTGGTCTTTACCAAGGCCCAGGTCGATGCATGGGCTTGGCGAATCCCCTTCTTTGTCGGCTGTGCCATCATTCCATTTATTTTCTGGCTACGGAAGTCACTGGCTGAAACAGAAGCCTTTGCCTCGCGTAAAGAACATCCAAGTACCCGACAAATTCTAACTACCTTGGCGGCCAACTGGAAAAGCGTGCTGGCTGGTGTGTGTATGGTTGCAACCACGACTACCATGTTCTACTTCATTACCGTCTATACCCCGACCTACGGTAAAGAGGTACTGCATTTGACCCGTACCGAAAGCTTGATCGCCACTATTATGGTTGGACTGAGTAACTTTATTTTATTACCGATTGGTGGACATCTTTCCGATAAATTTGGTCGAAAACCCCTTTTAATCACAACCACCTTGTTGATCTTTATCAGTGCTTATCCTTTACTCAGCTGGCTCACCCAGACCATTAGCCTGTCGCACATGCTGATGGTGTTATTGTGGTTCTCATTGCTGTATAGCTTCTACAATGGTGCACTGGTGGTTTCACTGGCTGAAATGATGCCAAGTTCAGTCCGCATTGCGGGTTTCTCGGTGGCTTATAGCTTTGCCACCTCGATTTTTGGCGGGCTTACGCCCATGATCGCCACCTATCTGGTACAGAGCTCAGGCAATAAGAGCATGCCTGCTTTCTGGCTGATGTTTGCTGCGATCACCAGTTTAATCGCGACACTGATCGTATTCCGCCAACATCGCAGCTATAGCGCCCAATTGGCGAGTAACAATTAATTGAAGTTAGCCTGAAGGCGGATTAATCCGCCTTCAGTTGTTGCAAAATCGCCTTTAAAACCTGAATTCGCGCTGAATATTTATCATCCGTTGCAATCACATACCATGGTGCATAATCGGTATCGGTCCGTTCCAACATATCCGCCGCTGCCTTGAGATAATCATCCCATTTCTCACGGTTACGCCAGTCTTCTTCGGTGATCTTAAAACGTTTATGCGGTGTCTGTTCACGTGCCTTGAAGCGGAACGCCTGCTCCTCTTTACTAATCGCTAGCCAGATTTTGACGATCACGGTCTGGCTATCCACCAGATTTTCTTCAAAACGGTTAATTTCGTTATAGGCACGCTGCCATTCTACTGTAGAGGCAAAACCTTCAATGCGTTCAACCAGTACCCGCCCATACCAGGTCCGGTCAAAAATGGTGATCTTGCCGCTATCATTTAATCTATTCCAGAAACGCCACAAATAAGGTCGGCGCAACTCATAACGTTCCGGCGCTGCAATGGTATGAATTTCATATTCTCTCGGATCGAGTTTTTTGACGATGCGTTTGATTGCTCCACCCTTACCTGCCGCATCCATACCTTCAAAGCAGATCACTACTTTACGTTCATCAAATCGTAGCTTGTCTGCCACTTTCTTGCTCAGTTTACGCAGTTCTGCTTTATAGTCCTGTTTTTCCAGGCTGGCTTGCGCTGGTTCCTGCAAGTGCTGGGGAATCTCGGCCTGTTGCCACTTCTGACTCACTTTGGTCTGGTGTTCAGGCAACTCCCGTAAGGTTTGCAGAAGATACTGGGCAAAACTTTGATCACGCAACTTTTCATCTTCACCATCAATCACAAACCAGTCATCGGTAAAGCGCTGGCTCAAGCCCTGCAAGGTATCGTATTGTTTTTTATTGCGCCAATCCAGACCGTGTAATTTATGCCAGCGCTGTTCCGAAGCATCGATCTGGTCTAAGCGTTTTTGCAGTGATTTCCAGGATAAATCAAACCAGACTTTGACAATATGGACATGATTATTCTGCAAATCATGCTCAAAAGCCCGCATTTGTTCAATATAGCCATCAAACAGTTGTTCATTCAGGGGCTTGGAGACATGCATCGCGGTGGTGAGCAAATCGCTATACCAGTTACCAAACATCACCACGATCTGCCCTTCAGCCGGGATAAAGCGGCTATAGGACTGCCAAAATGGCTGGTTATTGGTTAAAAACTGCGGTGCATCTGCCTTGACTCGTAAATAGCGTGGATCCAGCCATTCACGTAACTGTTTAACCGCCTCTCCTTTACCTGCCAGTTCAATGCCACTGACCAGAACCAGTACACTTTTGGCATTCTTTTTATCGCGGCTTTCTTTTAAGGCATATTGCGCCTCGATCAGGTCCAAAGAGAGTTCATCTTCATCACGCAATTCAAATGTCGGTTGTTGTTTACTCATGTGCTGCTCTAACTGGCTCATTATTAAAATTAAAATAGGTATTGTTCAAACTATAAATGTTCATGCAAAAACCCGTGTACAGTTTATGTTGACTGCCACGACACGGCCATACTGACCAATTATTAAGCATTTAAAGTTTATGCTGTCATGGTTCTCCGCTATGATGATGCCTATGATTTTATCGTTTTATTTTCCTTGAGTTCGAACATGTCAAAACTCGCTGCATTTGATCAACTTTTATTAGAATATCAATCTTTGAATTACCACCAGAATCCAGCGGTTGCGCAGCGATTGCATGAAGTACAGGCATGGATGAAAGCACGGATTGCCGAGACGCATGCCGAATTCTTTGCCGAACCGAAAAACCAGCTTATGGCAGCGTACTTTTTAAATCGCTTATATGGCGGGCCAGACTTTGATGCCATGGCGCAACAAATCGAACGTCTGCTCAAATATGCCCATAAAGCCGAAAGCCTGCTGCCTGAAAATGCGATTAAAACAGGTACTAAATCAGTGAGCTTAGCGGTACTTGCAACACGACTCGATGAGCAAGTTGCCCAGCAACTGTTAGAAGATTATCCGCTCGAAACCCCTTTAACGGATGAGATCATGCGCCAGACCCTGATTAAACTGGATCAGGGCGAGGCACGCTATGAACAACTGCAGCTTCTGGATGAGTTAGGCGTGACACTGGATAAATATATGCGTTCAACCATGATGTATGCGGCCTTTAAAATGTGCAAAGGCATCGCGCATAAATACCAGTTTGATGGCATGTATGAGTTTATTCAGGAAGGTTTTGCTGCGATGAAACCGATGAAATCTGCGGCAAGCTTTATCAAAACCTTTAGCGAAAAAGAGCGGGAAATCATTGATAAAGTTCATGCAGGACATCCAAATCCATTTCGTGACTAGGATAAGTCTGCTTCTATTTCAGCCATCCTGCCTATGGCTGAAATAGAAAAATGAGTCTTTTCAAATCTTAAGAAAAATTAAAACCCTTTTGAGAAAGTGACTTTCTGTATATTATTCATATCAATTACATGCGAAACCCTGTAAAAAGATACAAAATCTGTCATCATGCTTGCTGATTCGTGCCGCTAGAGCGAAAGTTTAGGAGAAAACAATGTCTAACGAAAACCAACAGCCTACCCCAGAAGTTGAGCAAAACCCAAGTTCAGACAAAGTCAGCCCTTTCTTAAACACGCCACTGCCACAAGGCACTCCACAAGGTCAGCAACAGTCTTTACAACCAGATGCTGCACCGACCTCAACAGCTTCAATCCCAAAATATAATTTGCCGCGTGGTGCCAATACCGGCAACGTTGGTGCCACCACACACTTCGGTTATCAAACCGTGAGTAGTGATGACAAGGCACAAAAAGTTGCCGAAGTGTTCCATTCCGTTGCCAGCAAATACGACATCATGAATGACTTGATGTCATTTGGTATTCACCGTCTCTGGAAACGCTTTGCGATTAACATGTCAGGCGTTCGTCGTGGTCAACACGTACTGGATATTGCCGGTGGTACAGGTGATTTGGCCAAAGTCTTCAGCCGTGAAGTTGGGCCGCAGGGTCATGTGGTTCTGTCAGACATCAACGAATCGATGCTCAATGTCGGCCGTGACCGTCTGATTGATGCCGGCTGTACCAATGTTGATTTCGTACTGGCCAATGCTGAAACTTTAGAGCCATTTGCAGACAACAGTTTTGACTTGGTCACCATCAGCTTTGGTCTGCGTAATGTGACTGATAAAGATGCTGCATTACAAGCCATGTACCGCGTGCTTAAGCCAGGTGGCCGTTTGTTGATTCTTGAGTTTTCTAAGCCCGTGTTTGAGCCATTCTCAAAACTATATGACCTCTATTCATTCACTGCCTTGCCGATCATGGGCAAACTGGTGGCCAATGATTCTGAAAGCTATAAATATCTGGCTGAATCGATTCGTATGCACCCGGACCAGCGCACCCTGAAAGGGATGATGGAAAATGCCGGATTCCAAAGCTGTGACTACCACAACTTAACCGGTGGTATTGTTGCGGTTCATCGTGGATTCAAACTTTAAGGTTTAAGATATGTGGTCGATTTTAGCACTCGGTGCAGTCGAACGTATCATTCATCATGTGATTGATCTGGATGCGATTACCCGCATGCAGCTCAATCAGCTACAAGGTCAATTATTACGTGTTGTGATCGATAGCCCACAACTCTCGGTTGATGTGTTTTTTGATGAGAATAGAGTTCGTCTCGAACCGACCGTAACGGGACAAAGTCAAAGCCCTTCTATTTTTGAGCAACGTCCTTTTGATCCTCAACAAACCCTCAAGGATGCCACTGCAACCTTGCATGTTGAAAATACCGTTGAGCTGGTTAAATTACTGCTTAGCGACATGGATCAGATTGGCAATATTCCATTGCAAGGTGATTATCACTTATTGCAGGATATTCAAAGAATCATGCAGCAGGCCGAGCCTGATCTGGCAGCGCATTTATCCCCGTGGATCGGTCCACAACTGGCACATGAGTTGGGTAAAGTGCAACTTGCACCGAAACAGTTAAAACGCTCCCTGCAAAGCCATTTATTTTTTGTTGAAGATGCCTTAAAAGAAGACAGCGGTTTATTTGCCCCACGTTGGCAAATGGATGATCTCAACCGAGAGACCCGCCAACTCAATCAGGAAATTGATCGTCTGGAAGCCAAGCTTCAACAGCTCAATACTCAAGTTAATCCACCAAAGCAACCCACATAAGACTAGGTAAGACTTTATATGATTCCGCATGTTAAACGGTTACATGAACTCTGGCGTATCGCAGCACACTATCGCCTTGATACCCTGTTCCCTGCGGAAGAATTACCGGTTAAAGCACGCCATGCCTTAAATATCATTAAAATGCATCCTGCGGCCTGGTCGAGTCGTGAGAAAAAGAATCCGCTTAAACTGAAAGAAGCACTTGAAGACATGGGGCCGCTGGCGATTAAGCTGGGACAGCTGTTGTCCACACGCCGCGACCTGATTCCACCAGAAGTCTTATCGCAGTTGGTGTTATTACAAGATCAGGTTAAGCCCTATGACACGCAACTGGCAAAACAACGGATTCAGGAATCACTAAAAGCGGATGTCACCACCCTGTTCTCCCGCTTTGATGAACAGCCGCTTGCTGCGGCATCAATTGCACAGGTGCATACAGCGGCGTTGCATGATGGTCGCGAAGTGGTAGTGAAAGTTACGCGCCCGGATATTCGCAGTCAGATTCTGCAAGATTTTGAAATTCTGGCCTGGTTAGGCGACTGGCTGGAAAACCGTCTGGAAGCAGCCCGTGCCTTACATTTGTCTGAAATCATTCAAGATTATCGCCAGATCATTTTAAATGAACTGGACCTGAGCCTGGAAGCCGACAATACCCGTCGTATGCGTCACTACTTCACTGGTTCAAGCATGATGTACGTGCCTGAAGTCTATATGGACAGTAAAGATGTGATGGTGGCGGAACGGATTACTGGCGTGCCGATCTCCGATATCGCGACCTTTGACCGTTTAGGCATGGATCGCGCCGATCTGGCAGAAAAAGGCCTGACCATTTTCTTCACCCAGGTATTCCGCGACAACTTCTTCCATGCGGATATGCATCCGGGCAATGTCTTTGTCGAGACCATTAACCCAAGCAATCCACGCTTTATTGCGCTGGACTGTGCCATCATGGGTGAGCTGTCCAAACATGACCAGATGACCGTTGCACGTATGTTGCTGGCCGTGATGAACAGCAACTTTATGCAACTGATCCAGATCGTGCATCAGGCCGGCTGGATTCCACCAGGCACAGATCAGGATGCCTTATCGCGTGAAATGCGCCGTACGGTCGGGCCAATGGTTTCAAAGCCGATGGACCAGCTGGATTTCGCAGGGATTCTGATTCAGGTCATGGATATTGCGCGTCGTTTCCATCTGGAAATTCCACCGCAACTCATGCTCTTGCTCAAGACACTGGTGCATGTTGAAGGTCTGGGAACAGATCTTTACCCGCAACTGGATATCTGGAAACTGGCCAAACCGATTCTAACCGAATGGGTCAAGGCCAATATGAACCCGGTCAAGAACATGAAAGAACTGGGCCAGCAAATTCCAGATCTGCTATTGGGCGCACAAGATATTCCAAGCCTGCTGATCGACAGTCTGAATGGTTTAAAAAATCAGTCGGCGTGGCATGACAAGCAACTGCGTGAAATCCAGCAAATGCGTTTGCAAATGCAGCATCAGCAAAGACGTAGCTGGATGTTTGGCAGCAGCATGCTGATTTTACTGACGATTGCGATTATTACACCGTGGTTTATTTCCATTGTTCTGATTGTACTGAGTAGTCTGATTGCCCTGTGGCGCATCATGAAATAATGTTTGAACATGGGAATTAAATATTGATCCAATGATTCCCATTAAGCAATTCATTTAGCCTAAACTCTATAAAAATTTTCATAAAATTGAGTTTTTGCTGATTTTTTGCAATTAAAAATAAATCAAAATTATCTTTATAAAATAAGGCTTTAAATATGCTTAGTATTGACTTAAATGATCAAGGTCTTTCAATCAATGGTCAAATTTGGAATTTTCCAATTCCTATTAAAGCTTTTTGTTCTTCCTTAGGAACATATCGTAAAGTTACAACAGCATATCAGCATAATTATCTGTGGGATAATGAGGGATTGGTCGCTTATAGCAAAAATGATGATTTTATCGAAGATATAACCCTGCTTTTGAATCCCGAGAAATATGACCATCAGCCCAAATCTGCATTCGCCGGTCAAGTTTCTTTTTATAAAAAAGCTTTGATTGATTATTACAAAGCACATCCTGAAAAACGAGTTGCATTATATATAGGTGATGATAAGCATTCTTTAATTGCCCAAAACATTTCTGTTTCACTTTATCTTAAAGATCCTTATTCTTTTATCTGTTTTAAATCTTACCAAGCACCAACAATCCCTCTCCCTTTAAAACTAGATACAAGCTTTGAATATTATTCAAGCCTTTGGGTAAACTGGCTTTATGCCATTCAATCCTATGTACCAAGCTATAATCGATTTTACAACCTAACTTATGGTATTCAACAACACGACATAGATGATCAACAAAGCTTATTTGAAGGCAAATTACCTGCAAGTCTTATCAATTTTTATAAAGTACAGAATGTTTATTGGGATGCTGTCACTTCTGTTTTTCAATTTCATGTCAATGGTTGGGGCTATGACTTATTACCCTTTTCAAAATTGCATAATGAATGGGAAAATATTATGGATCTTCATGAGGAACTTGACTCAGAAGAATATAGCTCTTGCTTAGAAGATTATGATGTAAAAGTCAAAGCGATTGGCTATAGCAATCCTTCTTGGATACCATTTGCCGAAGGACGTAATGGAGATTATTTAGTAATTGATCTTGACCCCAATGAAACAGGAAAAGTTGGACAAATCATTGAGTTACAAAATGAAGCTTGGTCTCGTATTGTCTTTTATGATTCTTTGGAACAGTTGCTTGAAAGTACCATTCAACAACTAAATACAGGTAATGATACACGTTATGAGTGGATTCAAAGCAAAAAGGATGACGACTAGATCATAAGCCCATGAAAAAATTAAATTTCGCGATTGTCGGTGCAGGCACAGCTGGCTTGGCAAGCGCCATTCTGCTGGCACGCGAAGGCCATCACGTTACCCTATTCGAGCAAGTTGAGACGCTTTCGCCAGTTGGTGCAGGCTTACTTTTACAACCCGCAGGTTTAGCCGTCTTTGAGCATTTAGGTGTACTGGAGCATGCACTTCAATTCGGTGCCAGAGTGACTGGCTTAGAAGGTCAGCTTGCAGATAAACGACTGTTGGTAAATAGTCATTATCATCAAGCGGGCAACAATCTGTATGGATTCGGCATTCATCGCGCAACTTTATGTCACGTCCTCACCCAAAAGCTGGCTGAATACTCTAGTCATGTCACTTGGCGGATGAGTCACTCAATCGAGTCGATTCAGGAAAGTGCCCATGCAGTTCGGCTATTCGGTACGCATCAGCAACAGAAATTTGATGAAGATTTTGATGCCGTCCTGATTGCCAATGGTGCCCGTAGCCAATTACGCTCCAAAGCATGGGTCAAAGTGGATCAGGCATATCCGTGGGGTGCGGCGTGGAGCATCGTGCCAGAATGCCCAAACTTAAATCCTGAAATTTTGCATCAATTTTATGACCGTTCCCAAATCATGATGGGCGTGCTGCCCACAGGTGCCATCCCGTCTGCTCCACAACAACGATTGTCCAGTGTGTTCTGGAGTTTGCCGACCGCGCAACTGGGCGCTTTTCTCAAAGATGAATCGGCAAAACAACAATGGTTACAGCAAGTCGGCGATCGTTGGCCTGAGGTTGGAGACTGGCTCAAACAGCTTTTGACGAATGAGCAGAATCAACCTCAATGGCTTTCCGCTCAATACCGGGATGTGGTGATGTCACACTTCGGACAAGGGCGAATCGGCGTGATCGGTGACGCTGCCCATGCCATGAGTCCACAACTGGGACAAGGGGCCAATATGGCTTTACTGGATGCCTGGGCTTTTTCTCAATCCTTACAGGCTGCAACCCCTCATCAGCAAACCGACTGGTCCATGCTCTGGCAACACTACCATCAACATCGTCGTTCTTCGACCCGGTTCTACCAGTTTCTCAGCCGATTATTAACGCCATTGTATCAATCCGATCATTGGTGGGCAGGTGGCATACGCGATCTGACCTTCCCCTGGCTGTATCAAATCCCCTATTTTCGTAAAGAAATGGCCATCACCATTTCAGGCTTAAAGACAGGACTTTTTCAACAACTGGATTATCAGCAGGTGGCACATTATGCTGGATCAAAGCAGGCTTTCGAGCATCCCCATGCACCAGTTCCTGAATATGAATAAGTGTAGTGAAATATGAAAATTAGTCATTTAGATCATCTGGCTCTGACCGTTGCCGATATTGAGACAACCTGTAAGTTCTATCAATCAGCCCTGAATTTTGAAGTCATTGTTTTCGGTGACAACCGCAAGGCGCTACAATTTGGTCATCAAAAAATTAACCTGCATCAAGCAGGCAAAGCGTTTGAGCCTAAAGCATTTCGACCAACCGCAGGTTCAGCCGATTTATGCTTTATTGCAGAAACGCCACTCAATGAGGTGATTGCACATCTTCAGGCCCAGCACATTGAAATCATTGAAGGTCCTGTGCAAAGAACAGGGGCAATGGGAAAAATCCTTTCGATTTATTTCCGTGATCCGGATCAGAATCTGATTGAAATATCGAACGCTCTTTAATGCCCTATCCGCGATTTTTTAGCCTGCAAGCATAGCCAACCCCAGCCACAAACGCTACACTAGCTGCTTTCCACCCAATGGATTTTCACTCATGTCAAACTGGTTAGATGAAGTTAAATTTGATTCCAATGGTCTTGTTCCTGCCATTGCACAACATCATCAAACAGGTCGAGTGTTAATGGTTGCGTGGATGAATCGTGAGGCATTACAACTGACTGCGGAAAAAAATCAGGCGGTGTATTACTCGCGTTCACGTCAAAAACTCTGGCACAAAGGCGAAGAGTCAGGGCACTTTCAAACCGTGCATGAAATTCGTCTCGATTGCGATGCCGATGTCATTATTCTACAAATTGAACAGCATGGTGGCATTGCCTGTCACACCGGCCGTGAATCGTGCTTCTATCGCAAACTCACCCCACAAGGTTGGGAAATCGTAGATGCCCAACTCAAAGATCCGACAGCGATTTATGGCGCATCGGCAAAAGTTGAAGCGCATGATCAGGTTCAAAATGAACAGGTGGATGTACTTGCTTATCTCGGCCGCCTCATGCAGGAGCGTAAGCATGCCAAAGCCGACAACTCTTATGTGGCTAGCCTGTACAAAAAAGGCATCAATAAAATTTTAGAAAAAGTCGGTGAGGAAAGTGTCGAAAGCATTATCGCTGCCAAAGATTATGCAGTGCATGCCTCACTGGAAAATAAACACGATCTGGTTTATGAAGTCGCCGATCTCTGGTTCCACAGTATTGTCATGCTGGGTTATTTCGACCTTGATCCGCAAGTGGTACTGGATGAGCTGGCACGTCGCCAAGGTTTGTCTGGTTTAGTTGAAAAAGCGAACCGTAGTCAAGAAGCGTAAATAGAGCCTGTGTCAAATATAGAAAAACCAAAAGCCACCTATGAGCAAGCCATTGCCATAGACAATGCCCGTTTAGGCCAGTCTTTTAAAGTGATTGCGTATGCTGGCACAGGTAAAACCACCACTTTGCAAATGATCAGTGATGCCATGCCTGAACGGCGTGGTATGTATCTGGCCTTTAACAAGGCGATCGCTTCAGAAGCACAGAATAAATTTCATGGCAACGTAAACTGTCGCACCTTCCACTCACTGGCATTTCGTAGTGTTCCACGTGGAGTCACCGACAAGTTACGTCTACCCCGTCTCAGCCCAAGTTTTATTGCCAAAGAATATCGTCTGGAGCCAATTACATTACGTCGCCTGATGGGCGGACGTTATGAAAAATATGTCCTGATGCCCAGCCGTCTGGCCAGTCTGGTGGCGAATGCGGTCAGCTATTTTTGTTCGACCAGTTCCCAATATCCGGCCCCACGTCATATTCAGGCACCGAGCTGGTTACATCTGGATGACATTGAAGCCTTACAGCAGCATCTTTACCCTGCGGTAGAACGCCGTTGGCTGGAATCGATTGATCCCAATCATCAGGCAGGCATTGGGCATGATATTTACCTGAAACTATGGGCCTTATCGGAACCGAATATTCCTGCAGACTATGTGCTGTTTGATGAAGCACAGGATGCTGATCCATTGATGCTGGGCATTTTGCTCCGTCAAAAAAGTACCCAGGTAATTTATGTCGGTGATGCCCATCAGCAAATCTATGCATGGCGTGGTGCAATCAATGCCATGCAGCAAATGCCCTTACCTGAAAGTCGCCTCACCACCTCGTTCCGTTTTGGTGACGCGATTGCCGATGTGGCCAATAGCTTACTCGGCGCCTTGAATGAAACCGTGCCCTTACTCGGTAATCCCAATGTTAAATCGAGTGTCGTCAACAAGCCACACACCAAAATGCGGGATGCGATCCTGTGCCGGACCAATGCCCGTGCCATGGAGTTACTGCTTTCGGGTCTGGTGCATGGGGATAAAGTCAGCCTGCAAGCCGATCATCAAAAACTCAGCCGCTTTGTCGATGCTGCCAGTTTGCTGAAACAAGGTAAACGCATCACCGACGTGCCTGAACTGGCCTGGTTTAATTCATGGCATGATGTGCATGAGTATTGTGAAACCAATGATGGCAGTGATATCAAGCCTTTAGTCAAGCTGGTCGATGATCATGGTACTGATCCACTAAAACGGGCACTGGCAAAAATCACGCCGATTGAGCAGGCGGATTATGTCATCTCGACGGCCCATAAAGCCAAAGGACTGGAGTGGAACCGTGTTCATATCGAAGATGACTACCAATTTAAAATAAATGGAATGGAACATAAAATTACAGATGAAGAGTTAAGACTACTTTACGTGGCCTGCACGCGTGCTAAAGTAAGTTTAAATATTCATCATTTATACGACTTAATACAACAATTAAAACAGCGAGCGCCCGCAAGTCTTCGTCAGTCCGCAGGTTAAAGCGCTCATGATTGAGGTCAGCTTATGCAACTTGAATCGGTTCTTTTTAAACATATCGGCATGTTTCGGGATCTGAAACTCGATTTCTATCCTGAACAGCAGCCCATCACCCTGATTTTAGGTGATCAGGCCACCGGTAAAAGCACCATTTTAAAAAATATCTACCAAGGCCTGACCTGGTTTTCTGCACGTTATAAAGATATACGTACTGCAGGGGTGGTGATTGCCGATCAGGATATCCTGTTAAATAGGCTTCAAGCCAAAATCCAGATGCATGTGCGCATGAGCAGTGAGCTGAATGCAGCCTTACCGGAAAGTAGCACCGCCCAGACCGCCGATACCCAGACCTGCATGTGGAAGTTGTATAAAACCTTTAATGCCCAAGGTGTTGGCATCAGTCAGGTGGAAACCCAGCAACTCGACCAGCTGGTTACGCTGTATCAGAAAACCAATCAGCAGGACCCGCTCCTCGGCTTGCCGCTGATTGCCTACTATCCGGCTGAACGCTTTGTACAAGATATTAATTTACAAAGTAAAAATACACCGGGGACTTTGCAGGAAATTGCTGCCTATGATCTGACTGCAATTCCTTACACCACTTTTGCACGTTTTTTTGAATGGTTGCGTGAAATCAGTGATGTAGAGAATGCGCACTCGGCTCACATAGTCCGGCGTTTAATGGGCAATGATTTTAATCAGCAAAACCAGTCAGAAGTTTTGCAAGAATTGCAGCAGGAACTGGTCAATCATCCCAAACAGCTGTCTGCTCCGAATTTGTATGCCTTGAAAAGCAGTCTGCAAACCGTTTTTCCTGAACTGAATGATATTTATATTCAATACGTACCCAAACTGCAGTTGATGGTGCGCTATCAGGAACAGACCCTGCCTTTCCAACTGCTGTCTGCTTCGATGAAAGCCTGGATTGCACTGGTGGGCGATATCAGCCGACGATTGTGTTTATTGAATCAGCACTGTTTTAATCCCTGTCTGGAAGGTGAAGGCATTTTGCTGATTGACCAGATTGATCACCAGCTCGACCAGCATATGTGTGCTGAAATTCTGGCGCGCTTGCATCAGGCATTTCCTCGCCTGCAAATTATTAGCACAGGCAACCGTGATGCTTTGCTGGAGCATGCAGCGCAATATCAATGCCTGAAACTGGATCAGAAAGGCATTTATGAAATTGATCTGGAAGCCTCCCAACAGCAGCTTTCGGCCTTGTATCAAGAGTTGGCGCAAGCAGAAGAAATGAGTTCAATCGAACAGCAAAATGTCCTGCAGGCTGATCCTTTATCGAACAAAGTCGATGAGTTATTTCATCAGATTCAGGCTCTGAATGAACAGGAAAAGAGCGATTTAATTCACTTGCTCAAGATCGATGACACCCCGCAGGAGAGCCCGCTTTAATCGATTGCCCACACTGGAAAAGGCTGTGCTTTAAAACAAAAAGTGTTGTTATTTTCATGTAATAACATCAGATTTTTATTGATGTTTTATAGTAAAATAAATCTCATTTTTTATTTTCAAGTTGTGCAATACAACTTGCTGCCTCCGTTAACTTGATTGGGCTTCAAGATTTAAAGTTTTTGGTATTCTCTTTGAGTGCCTGTAAGTCTTGAAAAAAATTCACCCTTAGGTCTCGACCTAAATCATCGACATGGATACCAGTGTGCTACCGATTATTATCCTATTACCGCTCATACTCGGCACCACCCTTGTCTCACAATTGCAACGTATTTCACGGGGCGTGACGGCACTTGGGGCGATTGGCATCAGCCTTAGCTGTTTTATTTTACTTCTTACTCAGGCAGAAACGGTTCTTCAGGGCAATACCCTGCAACAAAGCTGGGACTGGCTTCCGCAGCTTGGGATCAATCTTAGTTTTCGCCTGGATGCATTAGGTTTATTGTTTGGTTTGCTGATTAGCGGTATCGGCACACTCATTTATATTTATGCCTATTATTATCTCAGCCCGAAAAACTCGCTCAGTAAACTCTATCAATTATTAATGCTGTTTATGGCAGCCATGCTGGGGATTTCGCTCTCCAACAACCTGATCCTGTTATTGGTGTTTTGGGAGTTAACCAGTATTTCCTCTTTCCTACTGGTCGGTTACTGGAGTCAGTATGATGCGGCCCAGCGTGGTGCCCGTATGGCACTTACCATTACAGGAGTGGGTGGTTTGGCAATGCTGGGGGGCTTTGTCTTACTGGGTCAGATCACCGGAACTTATCAGATCGACCAACTGGTGCTGATGAAAGACACCATTCAGCAACATGAGCTATTTGTTCCGACCTTACTGTTAATTTTACTTGGGGCTTTTACCAAAAGTGCGCAGTTCCCTTTTCACTTCTGGTTACCCAATGCCATGGCGGCACCCACGCCTGTCTCGGCTTATCTGCATTCGGCAACAATGGTCAAGGCAGGGATTTTCCTGCTGGCCCGTTTAGCGCCTATTTTTATTGGTGCTGCGCTATACCACAACATCGTGACCTTTGTCGGTCTATTCACCTTGTGTATGGCCGCAGGTTTTGCAATTTTCAAAGAGGACCTGAAAGGGCTTCTGGCCTATTCGACTATCAGCCATTTAGGTTTGATTGTCTGCCTGCTCGGTATCGGTTCACCGCTTGCTGTTGCAGCGGCAGTATTCCATATCATCAACCATGCCACTTTTAAAGCGGCATTGTTCATGATTGCAGGGATTATCGACCATGAAACCGGTACCCGTGACTTGCGTAAGCTCAGCGGTGTCTGGCAACTACTTCCATTCACTGCAACCTTGACCATGATCACGGCGGCATCTATGGCAGGCGTTCCCCTCACCAATGGTTTCATCTCCAAAGAGATGTTCTTTACCGAGTTACTGGCGAATCTATCTGGTCCAGTCATGGTGATCTCGGCGATTATTGCGACCTTGGCTGGTATTTTTGCAGTGAGTTATTCGATTCGTCTGGTTCACGGTGTGTTCTTTGATGGTCCGCTGGGTAAACAGGTTCCAAATAAAGATGCGCATGAACCACCATTAGGCATGCGCTTACCTGCAATCATCCTTGCGACTTTGTGTATCTTGGTCGGCATCCTCCCTGCCCTGCTTGCAGGCACCCTAGTGAATAGCGTGACGCGTGCCAGTCTGGCTCAACCTGAATTTGAAGGTGTGCATCTGGCGATTTGGCATGGAGTGAATGCACCGTTGCTAATGAGTGTGATTGCCTTAATTGGCGGAGCATTGTTCTATTTCGCACTGGCCAAAGACGGACGCATTCGCAAGATTGATCTTGATCCGCATCTGGGTAAATTTCAGGGCCGAGTCCTGTTCGATCTGTTCCTGAAACATTTACTGCTTAGCAGTCGCCGCATGAAGCAGACCACAGAAAATGGTTCTCTGCAAAGCTATCTGCTCTGGATTGTCCTGTTTAGTATTGTCATGGTGGCACTGCCGCTGTTGAATCAGGGACTGACCACAGGGACACGAGAACTGACCCATGCGCCGTGGGTGGCGATCGTGTTATGGCTCACGTTGTTCTCTGGTTGCTGGATGATGCTATGGTTCCATCATGAACGAATCAAGGCAGTACTGATCAGTGGTGCGGTTGGTTTAGTGGTGACCATGGTGTTCGTGACCCTGTCTGCACCTGACCTTGCATTAACGCAAATTACGGTAGACGTCGTGACCACGGTTTTACTGCTCATGAGCTTGTCATTACTGCCTCAACTAACACCATACGAATCGAGTCGTTCACGCCGCTGGAGAGATGCAACCCTGGCCATTGTAGGTGGATTGGGTATTGGCTGGATTACGTGGTTGTTACTGACCCGCGACCACAATTCAATTTCATGGTTCTTCATGCAACAGGCGATTCCACTTGGCGGTGGATCAAATGTGGTGAACGTAATTCTGGTGGATTTCCGTGGCTTCGATACCTTCGGTGAAATCACGGTATTGGGTATCGCAGCCATCGGTGCGCTGTGCTTGATGGATGGTATGCGTGCACATGGTACCACCATGACCCAAGGTCTGACTTATCGCTTCAACCCTTCCCCACTGATGCTACGTATTACTGCGTCATGGATCTTGCCACTCGCGCTTGTCGTTAGTGTGTATATTTTCATGCGTGGTCACAACCTGCCGGGTGGCGGCTTCATCGCGGGCTTGATTACCTCAATGGCCTTGGTGATCCAGTACATCGTGCTGGGACAGGACCAGACCGAACAGATGATCAAAGCCAAATCAGGCCGTCTGTATGAGTTATGGATTGGCTCGGGCTTAACCATTGCAGGTTTAACCGGTATTGCAGCCTGGTTCTGGGCACGTCCATTCCTGACCAGTGCGCATATTTATGTAGAAGCACCGTTACTCGGAAAAATGCATCTTGCATCGGCGGTCGCCTTTGATACAGGGGTTTATATTACCGTTGTAGGGGCCACCATGTTATTGATCTCGGTCTTGGGGGACTCACGTCACTCCAGTATGTCAGGCCCGATCCCAAGTGGAGATAAAGAAAATGGTTAGTATTGAATTTTTACTCGCTTCAGGGATTGGTTTACTGACCGCAACAGGTATTTATTTGATTCTCCGTGCCAGAACCTTTCCTGTTGTGCTTGGCCTTGCCATGATCGGTTATGCAGTTAACCTGTTCCTGTTCGCAATGGGCCGCTTGCAAATCAATGCCCCTGCTGTCTTGACCCAAGCCACTAAAGTCACTGATCCATTGCCGCAGGCACTGGTCTTGACTGCCATTGTCATTGGCTTTGCAACCACAGCATTTATTGTGCAACTTGCCTTACGTAGTCGCTATGAATCAGGTACTGATCATGTCGACTCCAAAGAAGAACCCACCTTGACTTATGACCCACGTGAGGATGAGCCATAATGTTTGATTTTTATAATTTCTGGCACGCTCATGCTCCGATTATCAGTATCTTAATTCCGGCTTTTACCAGTTTTATATTGATCTTACTCGGCAACCCGGGTTCAGGCTCGTTAAAACAAGATTGGCGCCAGCCCTGGCGTCGCGGCATCAGTCTGGGCTCAGCAATTCTGGGGCTCATCACCGCGGTGAGCTATCTGGGGATTGCTAGCACAGGACAGATCACGGTCTATCAACTCAGTGAATGGTCTGCACCTTTTGGCATTGTACTGGTACTGGACCAACTTTCTGCCTTTATGCTGGTGCTGACTTATGTGCTTGCGGTACCGGTGATCTGGTTTGCAAGTGATAACTGGGATACGCGTGGACGCTATTTCCATACCATGGTGCATTTCCTGCTGATGGGAATCACGGGTGCTTTCCTCACTGGCGACTTGTTTAACTTATTCGTATTCTTTGAAATCCTGTTGATGGCATCTTATGTGCTGCTGTTACATGGTCAGGGCCGTCCACGGTTTCAACTGGGGATTCACTACGTCACCATTAACCTGCTCGCCTCTGCCCTGTTCCTGATCGGCTTAGGCATGATCTATGGCAGTGTGGGTAGCCTGAATATGGCTGATGTCGGGCGTCTGGTTCCGACTCTGGATGGTGATCAGCATAAACTTGCAATTGCAGGCGGTTTTTTACTGTTTGTGGTGTTTGGTATTAAAGCTGCCATGCTGCCTGTCGGCTTCTGGTTGCCAAAAACCTATGCGGTTGCCAGCACCCCTGTTGCTGCACTGTTCACTATCATGACTAAAGTCGGTATCTATGCGATCTTACGGGTCAACGGGACCGTGTTTGATGATGTCATGGCCCAGAGTATTCTCAAGAACTGCCTGCTGATTATTGGCTTGATTACTTCATTGTATGGGGTGGTCGGTGCAATTGGTGCAGAACGCTTACGTCGTTTTGTCGGCTTTATGGTGTTATCGTCAATCGGCACCCTGCTGATCGCGATTGCCATGTTCAATACCGAAGCATGGGCAGCGGCACTGTATTATCTGGTACACAGTACCTTGATCGGGGCAGCATTCTATCTGTTCTGTGGCTGGATCACCTCACAACGGGGTGCTTTCAAAGACCATCTAAAAGTTGCCCCTAAAATCAAGCAGGAAAAAGCCGCCGCCTTTAGCTTTTTCATCATTGCCTTAATGCTGGCAGGTTTACCACCGTTCAGTGGTTTCCTCGGTAAAGTCTTTATTTTACAAGCCACTGCGGAAACGCCTTATCAGGGCTGGATCATTGCAGTGATCCTGATCGTCAGCTTGCTCAGCATTATCGCGCTGACGCGAGTGGGTTTTATTCTGTTCTGGCGTGCAACACCACCGGAACAAGATCAGAAAGAAGCTGCTTATGCTGAATATCAGGCTTTGCCTGAAGTTGCACCCAAACGCAATGACAAGGCCATCTATATTCTGCTGGCCAGCTTGATGGCCTATGTAGTCTTTGCTGCGCCTATCCAAAGTTATACCACGGCCACGGCACAGCAAATCCAGAACCATGCCCTGTATAACCAGACCATCCTGAAAAATGATGCGCAGGGTCGTCCGATCAGTGTCCAGCCTTATGACCCGAGTTATTTACCTGAAACCAAATATGGTGGTGAAGTAGAAGATCATAATGCCGTATTGATTCCGGATATTATTTCCAAGCCGACCTTACAAGGTGAACATATTTCCGAATATAAACAGCGTCAAATCGCTGGGCAGGTTTTAGAAGCACCGACCATTCCAAATAGCACGCAGTTAAAACCAATGGAGGAACACTGATGCAAAAATTATCTTTGCTTGACCGTTGGTTTCCGCATCCCTTTGTGTCTGTGCTGATTTTTGTGAGCTGGCTGATGCTGGCTCACAGTCTGGATGTAACCGATCTTTTAATTGCGGTGATTCTGGCCATCGGGATTGCGCGTCTGGTCAGTCCCTTTATTGACAGAACTCCACATATTCAGTGGATGCCTGCCATTAAACTGTTTTTTGTGGTGCTTTGGGATATCGTGATCTCTAATTTCCGCGTTGCTAAAATGGTACTTGGCCCTATGGATCAACTGCATCCGAAATGGTATCGCGTTCCTCTGGAAACCGAACACGAGCAGGTCAACACCTTGCTGGCCATGATCATTACTACCACGCCCGGTACGGTTTCCGCTGGTATTGATCAGGAGCGTGGCGATATTCTGGTACACGCGCTCAGTACCGATAATGCCGAGCTTGATATTCAGGACATTAAAAAGCGTTATGAAATGCCTTTAATCGAAATCTTTGACGTAAAGATTGTAGCAGAAGGAGCAACCAAATGACTATTCTCCCTTATGCATTGGGCATTGGCTTAATTGCAATTACCATCTCGATGTTTATGTGCCTGATCCGTCTGATTGCAGGTCCTTCAGTCATTGATCGACTGCTGGCCCTGGATACCCTGTTCCTGAATGCCACCTGTTTAATCGTCGTGTTGGGCATTTATTGGGTCAGCACCAATCTATTTGAAGGTGCGCTTCTGGTGGCAATGCTGGGCTTTGTTTCGACCGCTGCCCTCGCCCGCTATTTCACAACTGGTCACGTGATTGATTAAGGAGCTCCAGCATGCAATTGATTTTTGAGATTATTATTTCATTCTTTGTGGTGTTTGGCGCCTTCTTTATGCTGGTCGGTTCGATCGGCATGATCCGCCTGCCAGACTTGTTTATGCGTCTCCATGCACCGACTAAATCTAGTACCTTAGGGCTTGGTAGCTTCCTGATTGCGGCAATGATTTTCTGGGCGACACAAGGCCGTTTTGGTTTTGCCGAGCTTTTGATTACCCTGTTTGCCTTTATCACTGCACCCGTATCCGCCAATTTGATGGCTCAGGCAGCCATTCACTTACGCTTACGCTCAACCAGTGGTGAGGTGCCAGAAGCCTTAAATCGTCCGCTTCCTTGGCAACGCTACCGTCGCCATCCATTGAAGAAAGATTAACGCTTTTATCCTGAGCATAAAAAAAGCCACCCGAAGGTGGCTTTTTTATATCTATTTACTTCTGTTCATCTTGCTCTTGTTCAGGCAGATCTTTCACCGCTTCAGCAATCAGACCAAACATATAGTTACCATAGGCATTGGTCTTGTCGTAATGGAAACGCAATCTTGGCGTAATCCGTGTCTTGATACGACGACTCAACTCATGACGCAGGAAACCCGATGCTTTATTCAAGACATCCAAGGTTTCTTTATTTGCAGCTTCACTTTGGTCATCACCCAGTTCACGGCCCATTACAGTGACATATACTTCAGCATATCCCATATCTGCACTGACTTTCACGGCTGAGATGGTCACCAGACCACCCAGACGTGGATCTTTAAGCTCCTGACGGATCAGCTCGGACAACTCACGTTGTACCGAATCCGCCATGCGCTTTAAGCGTTGGCTACCCGCCATTAAAGACTCCGTTTAATCAATTGAACATCATACACTTCGATCTTGTCTTGTGCCTTGATGTCTTTATAGCCTTTGACTGCAAGACCACATTCCATACCGGCACGAACTTCTTCAACCACTTCTTTATAGCGACGAAGAGATTCAAGCTCGCCCTGGAACACAACCACGTCATCACGTAATACGCGAATTGGCTTGTTACGGTGTAACACACCCTCAAGAACCATACAGCCTGCTGCTGCACCAAACTTGCTTGAGTGGAACACTTCACGCACTTCAGCAACACCCAGGATTGTCTCACGGTGTTCTGGTGCAAGCTTACCGCTCATTGCAGCTTTTACATCATCAATCAATTGATAGATGATGCTGTAGTAACGAATATCGATACCATCTTGGTCAGCTTTTTGACGTGCTGTATTGTCGGCACGTACGTTGAAGCCTAACAATACTGCTTCTGAAGATTCAGCCAAAGTAACGTCTGATTCGGTGATTGCACCAACACCAGAACCGATTACACGGACTTTCACTTCATCAGTTGCAAGCTCATCAAGTGCAACATGCAATGCTTCCAAAGTACCGCGTACGTCAGTTTTGAGTACCACGTTAACGGTTGGAACATCTTTCTTGCCCATTGACGCCATGATGTTTTCAAGACGCATCGAGCTTGCACGCTCAAGACGTTTTTGACGTTCACGGTCTGCACGAGCATCAGCAACTTCACGTGCTTTCTTCTCGTCATTCACCACAAGAACTTCATCACCCGCCATTGGCGCTTCTGGTAAACCTAAGATTTCTACAGGAATTGATGGACCTGCAGAAGTGATACGTTGACCATTTTCGTCTGACATGGCACGTACACGACCATACGATGAACCGGCCAATACCAGGTCACCAATATTCAATGTACCGTTTTGTACCAGAATCGAAGTGACTGCACCACGGCCTTTATCAACACGTGCTTCAATTACAACACCTTGTGCCGCACCTTCAGCAGAAGCTTTAAGCTCCATCAATTCAGACTGGATCAGGATCAGGTCAAGTAAACCATCGATACCTTCACCAGAATGTGCAGATACTTTCGCGATTGGAACATCACCGCCCCACTCTTCAGGTACGATACCTTTGGTGGTCAATTCGTTTAATACGCGATCTGGATCAGCTGATTCTTTATCCATTTTGTTGATTGCAACAATGATTGGCGTACCCGCAGCACGCGCATGGTCAATTGCTTCAGCTGTTTGTGGCATGACACCATCATCAGCAGCAACAACAAGGACCACGATATCAGTTGCTTTCGCACCACGTGCACGCATAGACGTAAACGCTGCGTGTCCCGGTGTATCTAGGAAAGTAATAATGCCTTTCTCAGTTTCAACATGGTAAGCACCAATGTGCTGAGTAATACCACCCGCTTCGCCCGCTGCCACTTTAGAGCGACGGATACGATCCAGTAATGAGGTTTTACCATGGTCAACGTGACCCATGATCGTCACCACTGGCGGACGGGTTGTTTGCTCACCACGTGCTTCTTCAGCTGCAACCAATAAGTTATCTTCTGCTTGTGTATCAGAAACTAATACTGGGTTGTGACCCAATTCTTCAACCACAAGTACAGCAGTATCTTGATCAATCGCCTGGTTCTGAGTCACAAGCTCACCCATTTTCATAAGGGTCTTGATGACTTCACGAACTTTAACAGCCATTTTCTGTGCAAGATCAGCAACAATGATTTTCTCACCGATCTCGACATCATAAACCTGTTTCTTCACAGGCTTTTCAAAACCATGCTTGTTGGCTTGGCTGGTTTTCAAGCCGCGCTTGTGATGGCTCTTGCTGAAGCTTTGTTCAGACTGAGCATCGCCACCACGTCCGCCTTTCTTACCACCACGTGTATTTGCAGTCGCGCCACCGCGTTTGATTTCACGGTCTTCCTTGTTGAAGGAATCTTCATAGGCCTGACCAACAAGACCGGCAGCTAAAGGTGAATCATCAATTACACGAATGGTTGCAGTGGCATCATCATTTGAATATTTTGATGCCATCTGACGCATTTGCTCAAGCGTACGTTGCTGCGCTTCTTCAGCAGCTTTACGACGTACTGCTTCTTCAGTCGCTTTTAACTGAGCAGTTTGCTCTTCACGTGCTTTTTTCTGTTCTGGTGTTTCAGTCGGGCGAACTACTGGCGCTTTAATCACCTTGTCGCTATTACGCTTTTTCACCACAACCGCTGCTTTCGCAGTGTTTTGACCTGAGCTATCAGAAGTATGCGCTGCACGCATGGCTTCTAATGTTGCATTGGCTTTTTGTTCAGCGCTATGACGAGCTTTTTGATCTGCTTCATCACGTACTTTTTGTTCAGCACGGACTTTCGCATCTGCTTCTACACGCGCTTTTGCTTCAGCTGCAAGTAATTCTGGATTTGGCTTGGCAAAAACCTGTTTCTTGCGAACTTCAACATTAATGCTTTTTGCTTTACCAGAAGTACTGGTAACTTTAGCAGTACTCGTTGTTTTACGTTTCAACGCAATCTTTCCTGTGTTACCACTTTCCTGACCATGTACTTTTTTCAAGTGATTGACCAAAGTATCTTGCTGTTCAGTGGTAATAATGTCATCTGCTTTACGCTGTGGTAAGCCTGCTTCGCGAACCTGTTCCAGGAGTTTCTCTACAGGACGTTCTACGCTGAGTGCTAACTCTTGAATCGACTTGTCCGTCATCTATTATCTCCTAGTTAAACCATGATTCACGTGCTTTCATGATTAATTGACCCGCTTTGTCATGACCTAAACCTTCGATATCAGAAATATCGTCAGTTGCCTGGTCTGCCAAATCATCAACAGTAACCACACCACGCGCCGCCAATGCATATGCAATCTCGGTTGTCATACCTTCCATACCGAGAAGTTCTGCACTTGGCTCTTGAATATTTTCTTGCTGTTTCAATGCATCCGTCAAAGCAGCTTCTTTCGCACGACTCTGTAGCAATTCAACCAAATCAGCTTCAAGCTCGATTTCGTCAAATGTTTCAGCCGGAACGTAAGCAATCTCTTCTAATGAAGTGAAGCCCATTTCGACCAATGCCATTGCCAGGTCTTCTTCAATATCAAGACGTGTAATAAACATGTCTAAATATTGCTGTGCTTCATTTTGCTGACGAGCACGATACTCTTCTTCTAACATCATGTCGAGTTTATAACCCGTCAATTCCGATGCTAAACGAACATTTTGCCCTTGCGAACCAATGGCACGCGCTAACTGATCATTGGTTGCGAAGATGATGTCCGCACTACGTGCATCTTCATCAAGAACAATACCGGATACATCAGCTGGCTCTAACGCACTGGCGATATATTGTGCCGGATCATCAGACCACACCACCACATCAATACGCTCACCGTTCAACTCTTGCTGTACCGCCTGGATACGTGTACCACGCATACCAATACATGCACCTACTGGGTCAATACGATGGTCATTGGTTTTCACTGCAATTTTAGCACGAACACCAGGCTGACGCGCTGCTGCTTTAATTTCGATGATTTCTTCAGAAATTTCTGGAATTTCTTTCTTCATCAATGCAATCAGCATTTCAGGACGTGCACGAGACAATAATAATTGTGCACCACGGCCTTCACGGTTGACGTTGTACAAAATTGCATTGATACGCTGTTTAGGGCGTAAAATTTCTTTGTGAATGGTTTCTTCACGCGCCAAGTAAGCTTCAGCGTTGTCACCCAGATCAATGATAAAGCCATCTTTGGTTTGCTTTTTCACTTCACCGTAAATCAACTCACCGACTTTAGATTCATATGCATCCGCAACCAATGCGCGCTCTGCTTCACGAATCTTCTGTACGATTACTTGCTTAGCGATTTGCGCAGCAATACGACCGAACTCGATTGATTCAACTTCAAGTTCACGCACATCGCCGATTGACCACTTCGCAGGGTCTACATCAGAAATTGCGTCCTGGCATGCTGGCATTTCATGATCTTCATCCGCAACCACCGTCCATTGACGGAAAGTACGGTAATCACCAGTTTTACGATCAATCTCAACACGGAGTTGAGCTTCTTCAGAATGTGTGCCTTCGTAAAACTTTTTCTTCGTTGCCGCAACAAGTGCTTGCTCTAACGCTTGGAAGATCGCTTCACGACTAACACCTTTTTCATTACTAACCGTTTCTGCAACGGTAAGAATTTCGCGGCCCATAAGTCACCTACCGATTTCTTATAAAATTAAGTTAATATTAGTCTTGATAGATTAAATTTGCTTTATCAATATTATTACTATCAATTTCAAGCACATGATTACCTTCAACTTCAACCTGAATTAGTTCATTTTCCAAGTCTACAGCCAGTAATTTTGCCTGAAATTTGCGACGGTTCTCGACAGCAGCAATTAATCGTAAAGCCACTTGTTGCCCGATATAGGCAGGTAATTGATTAAGTTGGAAAAATGGACGATCCCAACCTGGTGATGACACCTCTAAAGCATACTCACCGGAAATTGGATCATGGACATCAAGCATTGCACCCACTTGTTGTGTTACCAGAACACAATCCTGAACGCCAATACCACGCCCGAGTTCAACTTCACCATCTTCATTGAGGACAGGTTCAGCACTCTCATCTACCGCTTTATCGATATAAATACGTAGTAAAGAACGCTTACCTTGTGGCAGGAATTCAATCCCCCACAGATCTACACCACACGCAGCTACAGCTGGCGCAATAAGATCATGCAATGCTTGTGATTTATTTGATAATTTCATGTACTCTCGTCGCTCTTATACGAGCCAATCAATCTTAACCGTATAGTGAAGCACGACTATTTGACCAATTGATGTCGAACAACTACACGATAGCTAAACAACCAATAAAAAAGGGCGTAAATCGCCCCTATGTTACACAGAAAACCTTAGCCCACTGTGCAAAAAGGCCCACCTTATTGTGAGCCTCTTTTTAGAAACTTGGTAGCGGGAGCTGGATTTGAACCAACGACCTTCGGGTTATGAGCCCGACGAGCTACCAGACTGCTCCATCCCGCATCAACGTGCAAAAATTATATACAAATATGAAAAAAAGTCAATCTAAGTTTTCTTCATATCCGTCTGATTAAGTTGCACCTTAATCAAATGGTAGCGGGAGCTGGATTTGAACCAACGACCTTCGGGTTATGAGCCCGACGAGCTACCAGACTGCTCCATCCCGCAACAACACAAACACTGCATACACCGAACTTAACTGGTTATTAAGTTTGGTGCGGAAGGGGGGACTTGAACCCCCACGCCCGAAAGCACTACCACCTCAAGGTAGCGTGTCTACCAATTCCACCACCACCGCAGTTTGTGGGACGCATTCTATTCCTTTCAATACAAAAAGGAAAGTCCTAAATCGACTTATTCAGCCGTTTTAGGTGCATTTGATGAAGTTTCAGGCGATGTTGCCGGCGCAGATGTTGTTGTTTGAACAGATTTCAAACTATAGGCATCTGTAGTTTGTTTCTTTGCAAACACAGCGAGTGTCAAACTGGTGACAAAAAACAGCGCTGTAAAAATCGCAGTCATACGAGTTAAAAAGTTGCCTGCGCCTGAAGCACCAAATACGGTTGCAGCACCGCCACCACCAAATGATGCGCCTGCTTCTGCACCTTTACCTTGTTGTACCAGAACCAAAGCAATAATCAAAATTGCTAGAATGATGTGTACAACGAGTATAAAACTATACATCTCTCTTCCTCGTTATTTGCTTTGCGCAAATGCTTTTGCGATTTGGTAAAAAGATTGTGCATTTAAAGACGCACCGCCTACCAAAGCACCATTAATATCTGGACATGCCGCCAATTCAACCGCATTTTCAGCTTTCACACTACCACCGTACAAGATCGCAGTCGTGGCGCCAAATGCCGTAATCTGCTTTAAGCCTTCACGGATTTTTGCATGCATCGCCTGGGCATCTGCGGGTGACGCGGTTTTACCCGTCCCGATAGCCCAGATCGGTTCATACGCTACCACAATATTTTGCCATTGTTCAGCTTTTACCACCGCTGCAATGTCACAAATCTGTTGTAATACCACCTGCTCTGCTGCACCCTGCTCACGCTGTTCCAGAGTTTCACCGACACAATAAATCACGGTTAAACCTGCACTCAAGGCATTTTGCAGCTTGGCTTTTAATATTTCGACATTGTCACCGAATAACTCACGGCGCTCAGAATGTCCAATCAATACATATTCAATCTGGCTGTCTTTTAACAGTTCCGCACTGACTTCACCTGTGTAGGCACCCGTGCCAGCTACACGCGAAAGATCCTGAGCCACGGTATATACGGCTCTGGCTGCATCTTTTAACTGAGCCTGAACCCCAGTCAGGGCAATGCTGGTTGGTGCGACACCAATATGGCATTGCTCAGCAGCAATATTGTCCTGCTGTAATAACTGCTTAAATTCTTCTATTAGTTGGAAAGCATTCGCATGCATTGGATTCATCTTCCAATTGCCAACAACCCAAGGGGTAATGGTCGAATTCGACATCCTTCGCCCGCCTACTGTTAATTTTCAAAAATGCTGCATATTTTACACGGATTTTTATAAAATTCAGTTTTTTTCTATTGTTTAGATCTAAATCAATTTAAAATTTATCTTCATCTCAGCCTGGTTACAGTTTACGCGCTAGTCGCTTGTTATATTTATTTAAAAACAACAGGCTGGTGGCGGGCAAAAGTATCGGATCAGTTTAGAAATGAACGTATTAGATAAAATTAATTTGTAAAAAAACTCGATCAGTTCAAAGTTTAACGATGAACCAAGGCAAAAACGACACTTTAGCTAGTGGCATTTTTGCCTAACAAAAGTATAATTTTTAGGATACATATTATAAACATTTATTGTCATAAGGCGGACAGATGTCAGGATTACATACGTCTCCAAAGTTTTCGGGGTTTATTCGACGGTTAGTTGAAGACAGTCATCTGTCTGCAACAACCATGCAAACAGCGATTGATACAGCTAAAAAAGCACGTCAAGATATCGTTGCACATTTAATTGAACATCATCGTTTATCACCACTCACCATTGCTGAAACCATTGCAGCCGAGTTTGGTGAGCCGCTATTTGATCTGGCCGTGTACGACACCGCCCTGTTACCGCGTGATCTGGCTGACAACAAACTGATTCAGAAACATCGAGTCGCGCCCCTGCTGCAGCGAGGTCAGATTTTATACGTTGCGACCAGCAATCCAACCAATATCGAAGCACTGGACGCCATTCGCTTTAACACCAAGCTCAATATCGAACCGATCATTGTTGAGCACACCAAACTCGAAAAACTGATTGAACAGCAATTTGGCGATTCAGGCAGTTTCGATTTTGGCGATAGTGAAGATTTTGATCTGGATATTGATGTAACTCAGGATCCAGCCAAAGAAGAAGACGATGCCCCACAAGGTGATGAGTCCCCGATTGTTAAATATATCAATAAATTATTAATCGATGCGATTCGTATGGGTGCATCCGATTTACATTTTGAACCCTATGAAAAGATGTATCGGGTGCGTTACCGCGTCGATGGGGTGCTGCGTCAAATTGCCACGCCACCCTTACAAATGGCAACGCGATTAGCTTCTCGCTTGAAAGTCATGTCGCAAATGGACATTTCTGAGAAACGAATGCCGCAAGATGGTCGTATTAAATTAAAACTGTCTAAAACCAAAGCCATCGACTTTCGTGTCAACTCACTGCCGACGCTGTTTGGCGAGAAGCTGGTGCTGCGTATCCTTGATCCATCCAGTGCCATGCTCGGGATTGAAGCGCTGGGTTACGAGGACGAGCAAAAAGCCTTATTTATGGAAGCGCTGGATAAGCCTCAAGGCATGCTGCTGATTACCGGCCCAACTGGTTCCGGTAAAACCGTGTCTCTGTATACCGGTTTGAATATCCTCAATACTGAAGACACCAATATTTCTACGGCCGAAGATCCGGTCGAGATCAATCTGGAAGGCATTAATCAGGTCAACGTCAATCCTAAAACCGGTCTGACCTTCTCTGCTGCATTGAAAGCATTCTTACGTCAGGATCCAGACATCATCATGGTCGGTGAGATCCGTGACCTGGAAACCGCAGAAATTGCCATTAAAGCCGCCCAAACCGGTCATATGGTGATGTCGACACTGCATACCAATAGTGCCCCTGAAACCTTGACCCGTTTGCGCAATATGGGCGTACCGTCCTTCAACATTGCCACTTCGGTGAATCTGGTGATTGCACAACGTCTGGCACGTCGCTTATGCTCGCAATGTAAGGCACCGATTGATATTCCAAAACAAAGCCTGTTAGAGCTTGGCTTTACTGAACAGGATATGGCCGATCCCGATTTCAAGATTTTTCAACCGGTGGGCTGTGCCGAATGTCGTGAAGGTTATAAAGGCCGTGTCGGCGTCTATGAAGTCATGAAAGTTACGCCAGAAATTTCCAGAATTATTATGGAAGACGGCAATGCCTTACAGATTGCAGCGGCATCTGAACAAGCAGGTTTTAATAATTTACGCCGTTCAGGTTTAAAAAAGGTGATGCAGGGAATTACCTCTTTGCAAGAAATTAACCGCGTGACAAGTGAATAAAATCAATAAAAAGGATTAATAATCATGGCAGCTAAAAAAGCGCAAATGATGCCAACTTTTGCTTATGAAGGGGTTGACCGGAAAGGGGCAAAAATTAAAGGGGAATTACCGGCACGTAATATGGCTTTGGCGAAAGTCACCTTACGTAAACAAGGGGTCACCATTAAGAATATTAGGGAAAAACGCAAGAATATTCTTGAAGGCCTGATGAAGAAAAAAGTGACCACGCTGGATATCACGATTTTTACCCGCCAATTGGCCACCATGATGAAAGCGGGTGTGCCACTGGTACAGGGCTTTGAAATCGTGGCCGAAGGCTTGGAAAATCCCTCTATGCGTGAAGTGGTGTTGGGGATCAAGGGCGAAGTTGAAGGCGGTAATACGTTTGCCGGTGCCTTAAAAAAGTATCCGCAATATTTTGATAACCTGTTCTGCTCGCTGGTGGAGTCGGGTGAACAGTCGGGTGCGCTGGAAACCATGTTAGACCGCGTTGCGATCTACAAAGAAAAAAGCGAGCTGCTCAAGCAGAAAATTAAAAAGGCCATGAAATACCCGGCTACGGTGATTGTGGTGGCTGTGATTGTGACCATTATTCTGATGGTCAAAGTGGTACCCGTATTCCAGGACCTGTTCAGTTCTTTTGGTGCCGATCTTCCGGCATTCACCAAAATGGTGGTGAACATGTCCAAGTGGATGCAAGAGTATTGGTTTATCCTGATTATCGTGATTGGTGCCATTATTGCTGCCTTTCTGGAAGCGAAAAAGCGCAGCAAGAAATTCCGCGATCTGCTCGATAAAATGGCTTTGAAAGCACCTATTTTTGGCGATCTGGTTTATAAAGCCATTATTGCGCGCTATAGCCGTACCTTGGCAACGACGTTTGCCGCAGGTGTCCCACTGATTGATGCATTAGAATCAACGGCGGGAGCAACCAATAACGTGATTTATGAAGAAGCGGTCATGAAAATCCGCGAAGATGTTGCCACAGGTCAGCAACTGCAGTTCGCCATGCGTGTTTCGAACCGCTTCCCTTCAATGGCCATTCAAATGGTCGCGATTGGTGAAGAATCAGGTGCCTTAGACAGCATGCTGGATAAGGTTGCCACCCATTATGAAAACGAAGTCGACAATGCCGTAGATGGTTTAACCTCTATGATGGAACCGCTGATCATGGCTATACTGGGTATTTTAGTCGGTGGTCTGGTTGTTGCCATGTATCTACCAATCTTCCAAATGGGTTCTGTGGTCTAATTCGCATGCAGCAAATGATTAATTATTTTATTGAAAACCCGACTGCACTGTATCTTGCAGTTGGGCTTTTAAGTTTATGTATCGGCAGCTTTTTAAATGTGGTCATCTTCCGCACACCCAAGATGATGGAACAAGAGTGGCAGCAGGAATGCCAGATGCTCCTGCATCCTGAACAGCCGATAATTGACCAAAGTAAACTGACACTGAGTCAACCCGCTTCGACTTGTCCCAAGTGTGACGCGCCTATTCGCTGGTACCAGAATATTCCTGTGATTAGCTGGTTAGTCCTGCGGGGTAAATGTGGCAGCTGCCAGAATCCGATAAGTATCCGTTATCCGCTGATTGAACTATTGACCATGCTGTGCTCGCTGGTAGTCGTTGCGGTCTATGGCCCAACCCTACAAATGCTGTTCGGTTTAGTGCTGACCTGGGTTTTGATCACACTGACCTTTATTGATTTCGACACCCAGCTGCTACCCGATCGCTTTACCCTCCCCCTAGCCGCCTTAGGTTTAGGAATTAACAGTTATGCCATTTATACCTCGGCCAGTCTGGCGATCTGGGGCTATATCATTGGTTTTTTATGTCTCTGGATCGTGTATTACATTTTCAAATTAATCACGGGTAAAGAAGGCATGGGCTATGGTGACTTTAAACTGTTAGCCGCCTTAGGTGCATGGATGGGGCCAATGCTGCTGCCTTTAATTGTGCTACTCTCTTCAATGGTCGGTGCAATTATTGGTATTATTTTGATGAAAATGCGTGGTGAAAATCAGCCATTTGCATTTGGACCTTATATTGCAATTGCAGGCTGGATCGCCTTTTTATGGGGCGATCAGATCATGAAAGTTTATTTAGGTGGTTAATATGAGTTTTATCTTGGGTATTACAGGCGGTATTGGTAGTGGAAAATCAGCTGCGACCCAATGGTTTGAATCCCAAGGTATTACTGTCGTCGATGCGGATATCGTGGCAAGAGAAGTGGTTGAGCCAGGTCAACCTACATTGCAAACGATACAACAGGCCTTTGGCGACTGGGTCTTATTGGAAGACGGTAATTTAGATCGCAGAGCGCTGCGTGAGCATATTTTCCAGTTTCCGCAAGCTCGTCAAACGCTGGAAAAAATTACCCATCCCGCCATTCGCCAGTCCATCATTCAACAGTTACAACAGGCTGAAAGTCCTTATGTAATTTTGGTTTCCCCCTTACTTTTTGAAACCAACCAGCATCAACTCACGCATCATACCTTACTGGTGGATGCTGATGAACAAACCCAGCTACAACGCGCCAGTCAGCGTGATGGACAAAGCGAAGAACAGATCCGTAAAATCATTGCGGCACAAATGCCCCGTGCGCAAAAACAACAGCTAGCCAATGATATTGTCGTCAATGATGGTTTATTAGAACATCTGCATCAACAACTGAAACCATTGCACTTGAGTTATTTACAACGCGCAGAACACGCCTTCTAACCTTGTTTCTGCCGGGCCAATTGCGCAGCCAGACTATCTTTACGCAACCAGCGCCATGGCTGCAATGCACCGATTCCCATCCCGATCAGGCCACACACAATCGCAGCATTCAACGGTTCATTGAGTAAAGGCACGGCAATAAGCGCAGCAATGAAGGGGGCCAAGGTGACAATACTGCCTGTTTTAAATGCCCCTAATCGCTCAATGGCTGCCACATAAGTCAGGGTTGCCACAATAACCACCAGCACACCATGAAAAAGCCCCTGAATCAATAAATGTGCAGGCGTTGCTTCATGGAAATGCTTGGGAATAAATAGAAGATAAATAGGGAGATAAATAATTGCAGACCAGATCACCACACCTGCGGTTGCGTGCCAGGCTGAGAGCTTCCACTGCTTCAGCAAAACCGTGAAAATCCCCCACCAGATTGCACTGACAAATAGAAGTAGATCCCCGATGCCTAATCCTGAGGCTTGATCATGCAGCATCAAATAGCTCATCAACAGCAATGCACTCATCATGATGATCAGACTGGCCCAAGTATGCTTATCAAAAGGCTGTCTAAACAAGACATAAGCAGCGACGGCGGTACACAGCGGAATACAGCCATTCAGGAAAATGGCTGCATGGGCGGCGGGTGCATGTAAAAAGGCGCTATATACCGTAAGGCAATACACCAGTCCGCCAATCAGCGCCAAAATCACAGGTCGCGGATTCCATAAAAAAGCGAGATCTTTTTTATAGATCAAAACCGGCAATAAAATCAGGGAAGCAATGGCAAAACGCATGGCCACCAGATCCCAGACACTAACATGCCAGTGTGCGTTGAGGCGGGAAAAAATGGTAAATCCGCCCCAGATACACATGGTGATCAGGACAAAGAAATAGCCTTGCGTACGAGCAGTCATCTGGGCTTACATAGAACAATATGAGCTTAAATTATACACCACGTTGACGGCAGGCTTCATACAGTGCCATACCTGTTGCCACGCTAACATTTAAACTTTGCAGGTCACCCGACATCGGGATATACACAGTATGATCACATTGTGACTGGGTAATCGGTCTTAAACCGGTATCTTCAGCACCCATCACGATCACTACAGGACCTTTAAAATCACATTGATGGATCGGCAATGCTTTTTCATCTAGCATGGTCCCAATTACACGGGTATGCGTGCTGTCTTTCAGATGTGCCAAGGTTCTTGCCAGATTGGTCACTTGAATAAACTTAACTTTCTCGGCCCCACCCGCGGCAACCTTACGTGCTGTCGGTGTCAGACTAGCTGAACGGTCACGTGGCACAATCACCGCCTGCACTCCCATCGCTGCCGCGGTACGGATACACGCGCCAAGATTGTGTGGGTCAGTCACCTGATCAAGCGCCAGTAACAACGCATCTGGTGACTGCTGCATGAGTTCATCCAGATCTTTTTCATTCAAGGTCGGATGTGGGCGCACCGCAGCAACCACCCCTTGATGGAAAGGTAAACCTGCCAGTTTTTCCAGACTGTCACGACTGGCTTTTTGAATACTGATCCCGAAAGGTTCGGCCAGTTGCAAGATCTTTTGCAAACGCTGGTCATCTCGACCTTTTAATGTAAATAAAGTCAAAACGCGTTCAGGCTCTAACTCCAACAATGACTCCACCGAATGAACGCCATAATAATATTCAGGTTTTGCCATGAACGACCTCGTTTAGCACGTCCTCTTTTGTATAAAAAAGAGTGTTAGGAATATTGAAAAATAAGAATCCTGCAAAGTGACTTTACAGGTGAGGAGCGATTATAGCTCCGCAAGATTACCTAATAAAAAAATCCTGCAAAATGACTTTACAGGATTTCTATTGGCTCTAGTGTACTCGATTTAGAAAGGAATAGGTTAGCCTTCTAAATGACAGACATAATCGAGGACATCGTCTGCTTCAATCAGGAAGGTACTATTGCCAGGGACATAGAATGATTGCCCTGCACGGAATAATTCACTTTCTGTACTATCTGCGATTTTTACACGACATTCGCCAGAAATAATTTCCATACGCTCTGGCACGTGTGTTTCAAAAGTTAAAGGCTGTTCAGTGGGTAAAATTACACCTAAAGTCTTTTTTGTACCATCTTCAAATTGTACGGTGTGGCTAATACATGCCCCGCCAAAATACACATTCGATTTCTTAATGACCGTTACATGATCAAACTGCACTGAACTCATGCGTACTCTCCAAATAATGCCGCATTTATATTAGGTTATGCTGGACGTAGTTTAATTGTGCCGTGACAACTAATCAATCCATTTTCTGGGCTAAACATAGCAATTTTCATACCTGAGCCCAGATTAACAAAGCAACGCTTTGTCTGGGCGCAAGTCGAGCAGCTATGCTGTGAGTGGCGAGGAAAGCAAAGTGGAACTTTGCCTGAGCGCAAGACGAACAGCTGTGCTGTGAGTGAAGGAAGGTAAAGCAACGCTTTGTCTGGGCGCAAGACGAGCAGCTATGCTACGAGTGGCGAGGATTAACAAAGCATGAGAAGCATCGCTTCGTAAGGTCCGAGCGCAAGACGACCAGCTAAGCTACAAGTGGTGAGGAACAGCAAACATTAATAATATTTACCTGAGCACAAGTCTTTAAACCATATATGACTGATATACAGCGACTAGCGTAGAACAAACTAAATGGATCTGCTTAACGCAAAACCCGGGCTCCCCCGCTATAAATGTTGAAGAAAAAGCCAAGAGATCAAACACATCACAAAATAACCCTTTATCCGCACAGTAAATCAGGAAATTCCACCATTCAACTCTTGTAGCAACTTTAAAACTTCTCTATCTTTAAGCAAAAGATTCTGTGCATTGGATGCGTTTATGCTCACCCATTTAACTTTAATTAATTTTGCACTCGCCGACCATCTGGCTTTAGATATTGAACAAGGCTTCAATGTGCTGACTGGTGAAACTGGTGCGGGCAAATCATTATTGTTAGATGCGCTGTCTGCATGTCTGGGTGAACGTACCGATACCAACTATGTCCGCTATGGCGCTGACAAAGCCGATGTGACTGCCGTATTTAGCTATCAGGCAGAGAGTGCCGAAGCACAATGGCTCGCCGAACATGAACTGGATGATGATTCAGGTGAAATCCATTTAAGACGTGTGATTTTTGCCACAGGCCGTAGCAAGGCCTGGATCAATGGCCGTCCGAGTAGTTTGGCCGAACTCAAGGAAATCGGCCGTTTACTGGTACAACTCTATAGCCAGCACAGTCAACAACAGTTATTAGAGCCACCTTATCCAAAACGCTGGCTGGACCGTTATCACAATTTTGCTGAACCCTCGAATGCCGTTCGTGAAGCCTATAGTATCTGGCAAAAGAATATCCGCCAGCATCAAGCAGCGTTGGATGCACAGGCAACACGCATTCAGAAAATACAGAACCTCGAGTCCCAGATTGAAGAGCTCGAAGACGTGGTTCAAACCGATTATCGGGACATTGAACAGGAGTTTGATCGTCTCAGTCACCATGAACATATCATGCAGGACTGTAGCTATAGCCTGAATGTCTTAGATGAAGCTGAACAGAATATCACTCAGGAAGTCGCGTCGATCATTCGTCGCCTGGAGTCTCATGCGGGTCGGAGTGAGCAGCTCGCCAATATCTATAACGCTTTGTTGAATGCCCAAAGTGAAATCGATGATGCTACGGCAAGCCTGCGTCAGTTTATTGACCGTCAAAGCTTTGATCCGGAGCGGATGGAACAACTGAATGCGACGTTGGAGGTATTCCATCGTCTGGCCCGCAAGCATCGCACCCAGCCCGAATTACTCAAGCAGGAATATGAAAGCTGGCAACAGGAATTAGAACAGCTGCATCAGCTGGAAGATCCAGAAACACTGGCGGAACAGGTTGAAGTCTCCTATCAGGACTTTATGCAAAAAGCCCAGCATTTAGATGAGATTCGTCGTGCAGCAGCGATTCCCTTAGCGAAACAGCTCACCGAACAGGTCAAACCATTGGCACTGCCTGAAGCACACTTCGAGTTTAAGTTTGAACCCTTAGAACCTGCCAATGCAGAAGGCTTAAGCTTTATTCAGCTGTTATTTACTGCCAATAAAGGCATTCCGCCACAACCACTGGCGCGCGTAGCATCCGGAGGCGAGTTGTCACGTATTGCCCTGGTCATGCAAGTCATGAATGCGGAAAAAACAGATGCTGAAGTGCTGGTATTTGATGAAATTGATGTCGGGATCAGTGGAGGCACGGCTGAAGTGGTGGGACGCTTACTGGCGGATCTCGCCCAGCACGTCCAATTATTATGTATCACTCATCAAGCTCAGGTTGCAGCACAGTCAGACCAACATCTGCTGGTGAAGAAACAACAAACCGATCCGGCCAGCAGTACCATTATCGAACTGGGTGAAGAGCAACGTATTTTAGAGCTGGCGCGCATGTCGGGCGGCGTTGAAATTAGCGAGACCACTTTGCAACATGCCAGACAGTTACGACAGCTAAAATTTCAGTCGGCCTGAGCCAAGGCACAAAATATGAGAAAATAATTGGCGAAATCCGATTAACTCTTGTATGTTGATAAAAAGAACCTATATAGATAGATCAGCACCATACATTGAGGGAGAACCGCCTAGGTGACGAAACAATATCTAACTCACCGTTGTCTCATCGCCCCACCTGACATGGCCGATGACTTCTTTGCCAATACGGTCATTTACGTGGCTCGCCATGACGAAGATGGCGCTCAAGGTATTATCATCAATCGCCCTTCTGAATTACAGATCAAAGAATTGCTCAATGATTTAGAAATTGATGCCGATAATGTGCATCCGCATGCGGTATTGCAGGGCGGTCCATTACGCCCGGAAGCAGGTTTTGTGTTACATACCGGTCAACCGACATGGCATTCTTCGATTGCGGTGGGCGAAAACGTCTGCATTACCACCAGTAAGGATATTCTGGATGCGATCGCGCATAATGAAGGGGTGGGTCGCTATCAGATTGCCCTGGGTTATGCCAGCTGGAGCAAAAACCAGCTTGAAGAAGAAATTACCCGCGGTGACTGGCTGATCTGTGAGTCGGATATGGATCTGATTTTCAATCTGCCTTATGGCGATCGCTGGGATGCGGCCTACAAGAAAATTGGAGTAGATCGCACCTGGTTTGCATCCGAGATTGGTCATGCCTGATATGCAAACAGCTCAATCGATTATGGCCTTTGATTTTGGTACGCAGAAAATGGGGATGGCGATTGGACAATCCACGATTGAAAGTAGCAATCCCCTGCCCTTATTTGCCATGAAAGATGGTATTCCAGACTGGGATAAACTGTTAAAGATCGTCAAGGAATGGCAACCGACCTTATTTTTGGTGGGTTTACCGCTGAATATGGATGACTCTGAATCTGAACTGTCGGCACGTGCACGGAAATTCGCCCGTCGTTTACGCCATCAAACCAATATCCAGACCTGGATGGTGGATGAACGTCTGACCACGCGTGAAGCCAGAGAAGAACTCGAATCTTATCAGAGCAAAGGTCAGGCCAAGCGTTTATCTGCGGATAGCTTTGCCGCTGCATTATTAATTCAAAGCTGGTATCGCGATCCTGCCGGGATTACCCCTTAGCAAAAACCATCATTTTTACCATTGAGCGGCGTTCCATGCCGCTTTTTGTTGTCTCATTCTTGAATGAATTAGACCACTTGGGAACCGCATGGATTATTTTTCAATAATTCTCACAGTCGCGGTACGCCCTGACACAAAGGCCAATGGATTATGCGGTTGCTCATCCAGTACAATTTTTACCGGTACACGCTGCGCCAGACGCACCCAGCTGAAGGTTGGATTCACATTCGCCAATAAATTTGAGCTGCCAGAACGCTCACGGTCTTCAATCCCAGAAGCAATCCCCTGCACATGACCACGAATCTGTTGACGATCACCCATCAGCTGTACAGTTGCAGCATCACCGACATGAATACGGTTGAGTTTGGTTTCTTCAAAATAACCGACTACATAAAGTTGCTGACGATCTAATAATGCCGCCACGGCTTGCCCAACCTTGACATAGTTACCGACACGTAAATCAAAGTTCGATAAAGTACCATCCGCTGGTGCAACCACTTCAGAACGATGCAAATTCAACTGGGCCAAATGCAGCGTGCTATTGGCCACCTCAATCAAGGCCTGTTGTTGCTGGATCGCAGCATTGGCTTGTTCGATATTGGCAGTCAGTTGCTCTTTCTCTGCAATCGCTTGATCACGTGTCGCAAAGACTTGATCCTGTTCTTGCTTGGAAATCGCACCATCCATCAAGCTGGCATAACGCGCAGCATTTTTCTCAGCCAGTTTCATATTGGCTTCAGTTTTGACCAGACTGGCTTTTGCTCCTGCCAGATTGGCATGTGCCTGCGCCAAACCGGCTTTGGCTTTGGCTAAATCCGATTTGGCCTGTTCCACATCCAGTGCCTGACGTGCCACATCAATTTTAAATAGCACCTGACCTTTTTTCACGCTCTGGTTGTCCTGCACTAGCACTTCGGTGACCAACCCATTGACATCGGAGGCCACCTGAATCACATCACCACGAATACGGCCATCCCGTGTCCACGGTGCAGCATTGTAGTAATTCCATAAATGCACCACCGTATATACTGCGATCAGAACCGCCACAAGTAATACAATTGGACGGATGACTTTTCTCACATCAAATGCATTCATGTTCATTACCTTTACCATTTATCTTTAAATCATTAAATTTCATAGATGCGTTATTCAAAACACTTAAGCCCAGAACCATACAAATAAACCGTGCACCAGCAGCAAGAGTCCCAAGTAAAAGCACAAATTAAAAATACTCGGCAGTGCAATCCAGCCCTTACTGATCAACCGATCAAGCCATGGACCTGCAAGCTTAAACAACACATAGGCAATAATGGCCTGTACCAAAAGAATCGGAATATAAATGCCATAAAGATTAAGTTCACCCATGAGATATACCTAAGCCATACATGTCTGAATAGCGCTGTTCTGTGGAAATATGACCAATGCTTTCGCAGATATTATTCAGCGAAATCAGTAGTCGTTGACGTAATTGAGCATCTTCAATCTGTGGAGCAATATGCTGCAAACGCGCGATTTGCTGTACGATCTCTGCTGGAAAATGATGGATCGACAGTTGCTTCTCTTGTGCCTGAAAATACGCGGTCAGTTGTTGCTGTAACCCATTCACTTCTAGTTGCAGTTCTGCCAGTTGTGGCAATTTCTGGCTAATTTCCTGTAAACGGACCAGATCCACAATCGAGCTACTTTCCACCAAAGCATTTTGAATCGCTGTTTTAATTTCTGGATTTTGTACCATCTTGGTATTCAATACACCGACACGATCCAGCATGCTGCGTAAATGAATCTTGAAGTCACTGCCATAAGACAGATGTAATGCCTGACGCATGGCCTGATAATGCAAGGCCAGAATCCGTGTCGCACTGGTATCCGGAGAAACCGCACGTACCAGATCAATCACAATTAGCGACACCATCACTCCTAGGACCATGGCAAAGGAACTGTCCAGATAAGACACGGCATCCATGGTGTATTGATTATGCAAGTTCAAACCCATCATGGTGTTAATGCCCAGTACCATACCGATTGGCATCAGCATCTGGTTTGCCATCATGGTCACAGCCACCAGAAACACCGGGAACAATACTAGTGCCAACTGCCAGAAATGAGTGACGTGCGGGAAGATACCAAAGGCATATAGAAACACCAGACCTGCCGAAACGATACTGCCCCAGATAAAGATGCGGAGCACTGGCACCGGATTATCCAGAGCCGTCAGGATACAGGCCGTGATGGCACCCATTTGCGCCATCATAAAACCCGCTTTCCAGCCCGATAAAATCCAGGCACCAGTAACAATAAACGTGATCAGCACGGCACTAATGCCACCGCGAATCGCAATACCATGATCGCGGTGCAAACTCGGATATTTGGTAGTGATCGAGGTAATTTCAGCGGGTATGTCTTTTTTACCCTGCTGGATCTGTTGCCAGATCAGTTTTACCGCCAGCATATTGGCAATAAAATGACGCACATCCATTTTCAAGGCTGCCAGTACAATTTGCTGTTCAGGCGTTGCAATCGACATCAACTCAGCAAAGTCCTGTTCAAAGCTATCAGGCAATGTTTGTAAATCTGCTGGTGTTAAACCCCGTTCCTGTTTTAAAAAGGTCAAGGTATCCTGACGAAGCCGATCTAAATGTGGGGTCAGGCTGGTCAATTGCATTTGCCCCAGCTGTTTCACCCGTTGCGACAAAGCCACCAGATTCGCTACTACCAAAGACACCTGATGCAGCATTTCCTGCAGCGGTTTGGTCATGCCATTGAGCTCACCTTTTTCATAAGCCAGGTGTACGGCCAAAGCATGAATATCGGAAGCATCACGGGTAATGACCGATAAAACCTGGGTATAGTTTTCTGGTTCTTTCTGCGCGGTAATCAAACGCTCAAAGGTATTTTCCAGATCATTCAGGGTTTTATTGACCCGCTGCTTGATCATGGCCCCGACATGGACCGGAAAAAAGGTGGCTGAGACCACGGCAGTAGCCACCACCCCAATAGAAATTTCCAGCACGCGAGCCATGGCAATATCAAAAATATTATAGGTATCGATATACGTAATCGCGTTATACACAATCATTGCCGTGGAATACCCCGCCAGCATGAACACATAACTGCGCGGCGTGCGGTCAAGTAACGACACATACAAGGCAAAACCGACCCACAAAGACAGGATAATGGTGAATAGCCACGGCGTATTAATAAAATGCGGTGTCAGCAATAAGGCAATGATTGCCCCCGCAATCGTTCCCACTAAACGGTACACACATTTGGAAGACACCATCCCTGAATAGGGATTGGCAATAATCAGCACGGTACCAATCGACCACATCGGATTGATCAGGTCCAGTTCAAAAGAGATAAACAATGCCAGCATACCTGCTACAAATGTTTTGCACGCAAAGATGATGTCGAGTCGACTCGGTCTAAAAGCCAACAACTGTTTAAATAGCATGAACATGTCTCAATTCAGAGTCAGTTTGATCCTCATCACATCAATAAATAGGTGACGACTTGTCCAGACTGATCTGAAGAATTCAAATCAGGGCAATTGATAGGAATAAAACTGGGTATTGGGAGTGATATACAATGCTTGTGCTGGTATGTTTAGAGAGATTTCCCTAAAATAATTATCCAAATAAGACATTGTGGTGCTAATTTTTTCAAAACAAAGCGAATTAGTCAACATAAATTATCACTATTTGATAATTTTTAATTTTAATCTAAAATAATCGCGCTGATATTTCAGAATTTTCTCAACAACGGCCTCTATTTCCTGATCGAAGCTGAGCAAATTTAAAATCCCATACCCCACTTAAGCCTTTTCTGTTATAAAGCAATAAAAGTTCGGTTTTCACGTTATTTGGCAAGGAGTAGACAACGCATCATGGCAATTTCGAGTTTTGGTAAAATTCTCACCGTACTGGATTTATTTTCAGTTTCACGTCCGATTATCAATGTCGATATCATTTGTGATGAGCTTGGTCTTTCTAAACCTACCGCCTATCGTTATTTAAAAGAACTGGTCTCGGCCGATATTCTCAAGCGCATTAGTGGTACCTCGGGTGACTATACCCTCGGCTCTAAAATTGCGGTACTTGACTATATTTCGCATAGTACAGATCCTCTAGTTCAGATCAGCATTCCGTTTATGCGCGATATTGTGGAACGCACCGAATTGTGCTGTTTACTCACCTATTTAAATCATGATTACTGTATCGATCTGCATCATGAGACCTTTAAAGATGCAGAACTACTGTCTTTTGGTCGAGGTTGTCCACGTCCGGTATATATTGGCGCTTCACCTAAAATCGTGATCGCTCATTTATCCAAGCAACGGATTCAGGCCTATTATCAGCAGTTTTCAAAAGAATTGGCACAAGTCGGTTTTGCGCAGACCCAGGAAGAGTTCATTCAACATATGCGCAAAATCAAGAAACAAGGCTTCTATTTATCTCAAGGTGAAATTGATCCTCAACTGTGTAGTTTGTCAGTACCTATCCGTTTCTCCAGTAAAGAAGCACCGATTGCACTGACTCTGGTGGCTTCAAAGAACCGTTTTGACTTCATCAATATTCAAAAGCTGATTGAGATTTTGCAGAATAATGCCCATCAGATTGAACATAAATTTGTAAGCTTGTCTGAGAGCCAAGGCCAGCCAGTTTGAGAATATTAAAAAACTTTTACATTTTACACGGTTGTAAATAGCAACAAATTCTCATATGATGATTATGTTCTTCAGCATACTCTCCCAAAAGAGCATGACTTTCCTCAGAGAACTAAGCTCATCGTTGTTATGGGCTTTTTTCTTGCCTGATGTATGTTTATGCCATAAAAAAAGCCTTCTTGTTTGAAGGCTTTTACAGTTAAAAGTATATTAACATATGATTTTTTGAATCAGCTTGGCTTCTACCAACATCGTCTCAGTCTGATCAGCTGCAATAGATATCAGGTGCTTTCCATTTGAATAAAGAACTGTATCCTCAGTATTCAAGTTATAACTCAATACACCTCGTTTAAGTACTTTTTGCTCTCCTGTGCTTGAATACAGGACCAGCTCCCAACTACGTGGAATAACGCCAGCAAATTTCTCTCCAGCATTTTGATTTTGCTGCACTGCCTTTTGTGCCTTAATCAAATTTCCTTCCACAAACAGTTCTTCTTCTGATTTCTGTCTCGATTTCGCAGGGTTACTACCTGAGGTTGACTTCAAGGATTCACCTGTATAGCGCTGGGTAAAGAAATCCAACCAGCCAAATACTGCCCGAATAATTTTAAATGGCGCAAATACAATATCTTTTAAAGAGTTGCCACGATAGTGTTGATTCTTATAAGGTCGTTTTAAAAAATGCAACTGTCCCTTCGCATCTATTTTCGGTTTGTAGCAATCATAACGAGGGTCGGCAATAATCGTTTCCAGATCACCTGTTTTCAGATTCAAACGACACACTTCTCGAGGCCCGATACTGACACTTCCTTGTTGATCATAGGCAAAACCACAACTATCGTAATAAATAATGTCTGGATTTTGTGGATCGAAACATGGGTGCTGATCCTGACAATCACCTTCTGTAATATATTGAATCCGATTAGAATCTAAACCTAAAATACAAAGATGACGTTCATAGGCATGCTCTGGACTAGCTGATAAAACTAGCCTTTTATTCTGCGCATCGTAATCCATGTGATGAATAATAAATTCATTATTCCTTAATACTAATGCTTCGGGTTGCTGTAGATCCAAGAGTGATTTGATGTAAATCGCACAGCCATCCTGCAATTGTGCTGCATAAATTAAATGCTGCTCATCTATTAAAACCGCATCAACAGGATAAACATGCGCTAACTCTTCTTGCTCGCTATAATTCGCGACACCCATGAATTGCGCCCCTGTTCCCGAGGTTTTCCATTGCTTGCGTTGCCTGATTTCTTGCAAATTTTTCTTGTACTGACTGACCGCATGACAATCAATCGTGTGTGATTTTTGGCCTTGCAATTGATGTAAGAATTGGTCAGATAAATATAATACTGATGACATTGATGTATTCCCAACTTATCGTTTTAAGCACTCACGCTTGTCCAATCAAGTATCGTGAGTGCAGTTATTCTCTAATTTTTTTTAAATTTGCGCTGGCTAGGTGGACTTAGCTTCTAAGGCTGTTTTAAATACGGCCACGCAGCTTTCATGTAAATAAACATCGACCATAAGGTTAAGATGACAGCAGCATAGAGCAAGGCATAGGCCCAGATCTCCAAAGGTTTCCAGTTCAACAGGAATACGCTGATCGCAATCATTTGAAAGGCGGTTTTGTATTTTCCGACCGTTGAAACCGCAACACTGGTACGCGCACCAAGTTCCGCCATCCATTCACGTAAGGCAGATACAGTAATCTCCCGTGAAATAATCACGATCGCCGCAAAGGCCATGGAAATGGTCGGTTGCCATTGCACCAGAACGATCAGGGCCGCTGCAACCATTAACTTGTCTGCAACCGGATCCAGAAAGCGTCCAAAGGCCGAGGTCTGATTCAGGGTTCGTGCCAGATAACCATCAAACCAGTCGGTTATAGCTGCCAGAACAAAGATCGCTGTCAGTACCATATGACGCACCATACCCCCATGATGCTCAGCAATTCCAATTGCTGGTGGCCAGTAAGCAATCACCAGAAACACGGGAATCAGGGCAATACGTGCCAAGGTTAAGATATTAGGAATGTTCAGGATTTGCCCTGTGCTCATAAACACCGCCATGTTGTTCGCATCAAATGCAGTTTGCACAAAGGATGTGCTGAGATTGTATTCATGTGTAGGCAACTTTATACGAAATGCACCGCAGTGTCGACTAGGCAAAAACCGCAACTGTTTGTCTAAGCACCGCAATTAAACGGTTTTCACAGTTCCACAGATAGGCATATTCGGTGGAATAACCATGTTCTGCATACTCGGTCACAACTTTATACTTAAACCAGTCTTGCACCTGCTCCGCCACGGGATGTAAATAGGTAATCTGCCATGATAAAGAACTTGCCGGTGCTGGTATTTTAAACATCGGCAACACCCCAGGCGGCCACACGTCCATCAAGGCAAACAGATCGGGGAGCTGCATGGCACGATTCTGATGTAAATCGGGTGAAAAACGGCTCCATCCACCAAAATCAGGCACTTTACTGCCAGCCATTGGATAACTGCCTTCAGCCCAGCACAGTTCGAAATGCTGTAAACACTCAGGCATTAAGCCTTCAATATAAAAGGTTTTATCGAGTTGCTCTGGCATCGGATAAGCAGGCACCTGTGGCAAGTTTTCGACATGAATCCGGGACTCACGCGCTGAACCGAAACTGGCGATCAAGATCGTTTGTACAGCCTCGTTCTGCCATAACCTCACTTCCAGCGTAGTCACCGACTTGCCTTCACGTAAGACTTCCGCGGTAATATTGGCTTGTCCTTGCTGTACCGGGCCCACAAACGTGATATTACAGCTCAGCAGTTGTTTTGCTGCATCTTGTACAATAGTTAAAGCTTTCTGGATCAGAATGCCTGCGACCAGTCCTCCAAACACGGTACGGCCTTGCAGCCAGCCTGACGGGATATCAATCCACTGTTGTTGTTCAACCTGCTGATAGAGCGGAAGCAATGACATCATTTTTCCTTCATGACAAAACGTCCTATCTTTGAACGTTTTTCATATTTTGTGAATGATCATTGATACAGTCTGAACAGGACGATTAAGTCAATTGGCCCTTTTATTCATGCAAGATTTTATAAATTGTTCGCGCCAGCACTTCACCCAGACCGGGAACAAGCATCAAGTCTTTTTCGGAAGCTTTTAATACCCCCTGAATGCCACCAAAATGGGTGAGCAGATCGCGTCTACGTTTTGGCCCCAAACCTGGTATCGCCTCCAGAACTGAACTGCTGCGACGTTTATCGCGCTTGGCACGATGTTTGGTAATGGCAAAACGATGGGCTTCATCGCGGACCTGCTGTATCAGGTGCAAGGCTTTATGATCTTCGGGCAATTGAATCTTGGTGCCATCAGTAAAATGCAGGGTTTCCAGTCCAGGTTTACGCCCTTCACCTTTAGACACCCCAATCATAAAGGCATCCAGCTGTAGCTCCTGCATCACTTCCATCGCCATATGCAACTGCCCTTTACCACCGTCAATCAACAACAGGTCGGGCAGCATATTCTTTTTATAACGACGGATCAGCGCTTGACGCATGGCAGCATAATCATCACCACCGGTAATATCCTGAATGGCAAACTGGCGATAATCACGTTTTCTGGCACCACCCTGATCGAACACCACACAAGAAGCAATCGGTGCTTCGCCCATGGTATGACTGATATCAAAACATTCAATCCGGTCAACCGGGCGGCCAACTACCTGTTCTAGTTGATGAAAACGCTCATTCAGTTCCAGATGACTGCTCAACTTACCTTTAATCGCATGCTGGACATTCATTTGCGCCAGCTCAAGCCATTCCGCCCGGGTTTCACGCACTTTATGCTTGATCTGAACCTTTTTATGAAAGCTTTGCTGTAACGCCTCTTCCAGTTGAACCTTGTCAGGAATGTCGATGTTCACAATCAGTTCAGACGGCACTTCATCAGCCACCTGAAAATAAAAATTCGCCATAAAATCACTGAGCATCTGTCCCAGATCATCACTCAGCATATCCGGGAAATAACTTTTACCGCCCAGCATCCGTCCATTACGCACATGCATGATCTGGACACAAGTCACCCCTGCCTGATAGGCAATCGCCAAAATATCGGCCTCACCCTTAATTTTAAATACCGCTTGCTGAGCCTGAACTTCACGCAATAAGCCCAAACGATCGCGATAGAACATGGCTTTCTCAAATTCCAGCGCTTCTGCCGCCTGCTCCATTTTGCTGATCAGTTCCTGATTCAGCTCTTTGGTATCGCCTTGCAAGAAGCGGATCGAATTATCGACATCTTCTTTATAATCTTCAGGGCTAATCAGACCCACACACGGCGCAGTACATCGTTTAATCTGGTATTGCAGACACGGGCGTTTGCGTTGTGAAAAATAGCTGTTTTCACACTGACGTACATTAAATAATTTTTGTAAAACCAGTAAGGTATCTCTGGCACTATAGGCACTAGGATAAGGCCCAAAGAACTTGCCAATCTGATGCTTGCCCTTGCCTCGCCCACTGGCGATTCGCGGATAGGGTTTATCGGCAGATACAAAGATATAGACATAAGACTTATCATCCCGCAGCATAATATTGTAGGGCGGACGATGCAGTTTAATCAGGTTTTGTTCGAGTAATAATGCTTCCGTTTCCGAGCGCACCACCAGCGACTCAATATCATAAATACGGGCCACCAAAGCCTGTGTTTTAGGATGATCAATGGTTTTTACAAAATAGCTCGAGACACGGTTTTTCAGGTTTTTGGCTTTGCCCACATATAGCAATTCGCCATCCTTACCCAGCATTTTATAAACACCGGGTAATTGAGTCATATGCGCCAATATTTTTTCAATGTGTTCTCGAGCGTTTGAATTCACTAGTCAGCTTTAATCATCAGTATTATCTTGATGATGTAGCCTGCCTAAATCAATTTCAAGTCAATTGAGCTGAAATCTATCAATTGAATAACTCAAATTACATTGATGATTAAAGAACCTTGCCTAATACTTTGTCCACGCTCTTAAATGCAGACTCGTTAAATAAATCACAGGCCAGTTCATTTGTGGAAGGAACTACCTGAACTTCTCTTGTAGTATGGTAAAAACCCCAATGTTCACGAGCCTGATGACGGATCCGTGTATTCGCTAAATTAAACTCTGTGCTGGGTTGAAATGCTGTCCATGCTGCATTTTGCCAGATTCCCTGATTTTGGACATTACTACTCGTGCTGACGTGCGCAAGATTTTGTGTCGGATAAGATTCAATATAATCTTGCGTACTCAACTGAACTTGTTTCTGCCAACATGTTGCACCTGAGGGGAATTTATCTTGACTAGCAAATAATAAAGCTTGAAGAATTTCCAGTGTTGCATCATTTATCAGAGTTGATGCTGTCGCTTGGCTTAAAAAGTATCGCACGGCGTCTGAAACTTGTAAGCCAGATAAGTCAATCTTCTTAAGCTGATAAGTGAGCTTAAATGTTGTTCTCTGTTCTAAATTATAAGGTTCGTATTCTAAAACATGATCATTAAATATTGCTTTACGACCCACTATATAAGCTCCCGCTGTATTTTGTGGCGGAAATATTGTTGAGATACCATTGCTTGTTATAAAGTTTCGAAGAGCTTCCGTTTGTAATACAGGTTTTTCATTGTAAGTAATTAAAAGATCATTATTTTTATCGATCTGATAGCTTTTCTTTATCAGTTTGTTTGATTGATTTGCGGCTGCAAGATCATAACTGTAAAAAGCGTTATTCTTTGGATCAACAGTTCCATAATTATTATCATTTTCATCACCACAAGCCACCAAACTTAAGACACTTAAACCCATCAACAGCTGTTTTTTCATTATATTTTCTCGTAACATTAAATATCAGATTTTATCCAAGTTAAACTATTCGGTACATCCCTAAAAAATCATTTTACTTCAAAATTAAATTTACCGACCTCATCTGAAATAAAAATTATTAGACTATGCTTTATCGCATACTTGCTGTAATACTTTGCAGAAAGCACCTTTATCTTTAGGTGAAATCAAAATATGACTTGCCACACCATTTTTTTGATAATCAATGCGCAAACGATCTAAAGATAAAGCAGGAGATGAAATAAAGTTATGACTTTCCGAGATTTTAGTAATGTCTAACTTATTGATTTGCCAATTAAATAATATTAAATAAACCATTAAGTGCTGTTCTGTCACGATATAGCGTGTATTTAAAATTGGCCACCATAACAATGCAATGATTAAAAAAATAAAGTAGCGCATGTTCAGGATATTCCTGCATCGTTCCCTTGATATACTCGATCCACAAAAATTGGAGCAATAAACCTGTAGTTGCGATGACCATACCCCAGAACCACCAGTCGATTTTGGAACGGAATACTTGCATATGGGCTTCCAAATAATGTTGATGAATTCAAAATATCTTATCGCAATCCCCCATAAAAAAACGCCCTTACGGGCGTTGATTTAATTCGAACTTAAAACACATAAGGACGAATAAAAATAAGGAAGAACAAACCAAGCATAATGAACCACTTCAAGAAGTAGTACAGTGAACGATTCGACTTCTTCAAGGCTTTGGCTTTAATACGGATCTGGTAAATATAACCAAAGGCCTTGTTTAAACCACCTGTCTGGTCACCCGCTTCATTTGGTGAACTCGCCGCCGTCATTACCTTTTTTCCAAACCAGTGATTAAACTTTTCCATAAAACGTGTTTTTAATGGACGCTCAACATCGGCAAAGAAGATAATACGGTTTTGATCCGTGGTGTTTTCAGCATAGTGGATATAGGTTTCATCGAACACGACACTTTCACCATCACGCCAAGAATAACGTTCACCATCTACATCAATAAAGCAACGGTCATCATTTGGTGTGATTAAGCCCAGATGGTAACGCAATGAACCTGCATACGGATCGCGGTGACGAACCAGACGGCTATCTGGTGCAAGTTCAGTAAACATCGCCGCTTTAATCGTTGGCAATGTTTTTAATAAAGCCGTTGTTTTTGGGCAAAGCTCAGCTGCTGATGGATGCGCAGAGTCATACCATTTCAAATAGAAACGTTTCCAGCCGGTTTTAAAGAACGAGTTAAAGCCCAAGTCATCATAACTACTTGAAGCTTTAATCCCACCTTTGTCATATAAGGCTTTAGCTTCATCACGAATCATTTCCCAGTTTTCATCAAGGATTTTTAAATCCTTAAAATGCTGGGTGTCGATATACGGCTGATTCGGCACTTTCGAAAACATGTACATTAAAAAGTTAATCGGCGCGAGAATCGTCGAATGGTCAAAGAATTGACGATAAAACGAATGTTTCACTTTCCCACGACGCTGAATATACAATGCAGAAATGATAAAAATCGCTAATATGATCCACTTAATCATAGACTATTGCTTTAGCTTTAAAAAAATCAGCGCTATTTTAACACCGTATTGATTGATTCAAACAAGAATTGCATAATTTTAATAGACAAGCATGAGATTCCCATACTTGTCTTTACAGAATTTATTGTTTGACTTTACTTAGAACACTATCCATAGATTTCGCTGCTTCTGCATTGTAATAATCACATTGGCTGCGCATTTTTGCATCCACTAATGCCATAAATTGATCTTCTTTCACTTTACCTAAAGGAGTAACGACACGCTTAAACCATGCAGACTCCCTAAATTGTCTTTTCAAGTTTTCTACAAATTCAGCAGTCTTCCATTCTGGTTTTTGCGGAAATGCGTGATAGACCTTACCCTGATATTCAAGCGCAAAATTATAATATTCAGGGGCTGATGGATCATCATTCCGACTCAATAGCGAACCTATTTTAATTTTCCCCCATAGCTCTACATCTGGTACAGCTTGAGTCGTCCTATTTGCAGTAAGCTCTTGATCAGCCCAATCCTGTAAGATATGCGCATTCGGAATTTCAAATGAAGTATCAGGTTCAAATTCGAAAAACATCTGATTAGAGCTAAATGCTTGTGTCTGTATGCACTTAGCACCTTTTGGAAATTGATCAGCTAACTTCACCAATTGACTAGATACCGCATCGAGCGCCGGTGAGCCACCGCCATTATTTACTTCAAACTCATACATGGAGATCAATGCAGGAGCAAACTGATCAACAATTCTTAACCCTTGAAGATCAACTTCCTGTACCTTCCGAGTAAATTTTAAATCTTTAAAACCCGCCTGATTATAGGGTGAAGTTACCCATGTTGTTGGGGTCATTGAATGAATAAAGCTATCGCGAATACCTCGATTAGCATCGTAGCTTTGTTCAGTTTCGGGAACATATAATCCATCTTTTTGAGTGACATAATGATTAAAAAAGATTGGATTTTTTGTTTTTTCAAGCAAGATCGCCTTTTGAATGGTCAATTCAGACTTATCAAAATTTAACTTCTCTTGATCATAGTCAATATCAATTGAATAGCTAAATAATTTAGCGTCTCCATTCGAAAAAAGTTCAGCCTTAACTTCGTTAGAGTTAGAATTATTACTACTGGAGTTTGAGCCAGTACTGCTAGATGAAGACCCACCTCCTCCACATGCGCTTAACATCAATGGAAGCATGGCCAATATAACAATTTTAATTTTTAACATAATTTTACTTTCTTAAACATTTTTATCACATGAAGCTTATCTAAAGATAAAAAAATAGACAAGTCTTTCTGTCCACTGTTTATAAAATGTCCTGTTTTGTTTAATAAAAATGCTTGTTTGATATTTCCAATATTTAGATTAAAGTCCAAATTTATAGAGTTAGTTCCCCATCCATAGGACTGATTCACAGCATTAAAAACAGTTGAATATTTAAAGAACGCAGGCATTTCGACGAGATAAATAAAGCCTCATAAAAGCCAGAATAAACATAGCCGAGAATACTTAAAAATTATTTTTTTCAAACAGATAAATTCAAACATAGTGCAACAAAAACAAATGGTGACCCTAGCGTCACGGCTTGATACAACTTGTTATGTCCTTTTTGGATATAGTTATCGTAAGATTAGCGAAGCTTTTTTATGTGCTCAAACTGCACATATGCTTTATGACATCCACTTAGAATCCTCCACAACAAGGGAGATCAGGCATGATCCACGCTGGCAATGCCATTACCGTCCAAATGCTTGCGGACGGAATTGCAGAATTCCGCTTTGACTTACAAGGTGAGTCGGTTAACAAGTTTAACCGTGCAACCATCGAAGACTTCCAAGCAGCAATTGCTGCAGTGAAAGCCAATAACGATATTAAAGGCTTAGTCGTAACTTCTGGCAAATCAACCTTCATCGTTGGTGCTGATATCACTGAATTTGGCGACAACTTCGCTGCGGGTGAGCAAGCGATTGTTGATTGGCTTATGCCTGTACATGAAATCTTCAACAGTTTTGAAGACTTAGATCTACCTAAAGTTGCTGCCATTAATGGTACAGCGTTGGGTGGCGGTTTTGAAATGTGCTTGGTGTGTGACTATCGTGTGATGTCAGAACAAGCGCAAGTCGGCTTACCAGAAATCAAATTGGGTATCTATCCTGGTTTCGGTGGTAGCGTACGTTTAAGCCGTTTAATCGGTATCGACAATGCCGTTGAATGGATGGCAATGGCGAACCCGAAAAAACCAGCTGCTGCATTGAAAGACGGTGCTGTAGATGCAGTTGTTGCTGCTGACAAATTACAAGAAGCTGCGGTTGATCTCGTTAAACAAGCCATCGCTGGCCGTTTAAACTGGAAAGCAAAGCGTCAAGAAAAATTAGATGCAATCAAATTGAACCCGCTTGAACAAATGATGGCGTTCAATACGGCGAAAGGTGCGGTACTTGCGAAAGCAAACCCGGCTCAATACCCTGCGCCAAAATTATTGCTTGATTCTTTACAAGCAGGTGCAAGCTCAACCCGTGATGACGCATTAAAAGCTGAAGCACAAGGTTTTGCAAAAGCTGCGATTACGCCACAAGCAGGTGCATTGATCGGTTTATTCATCAATGACCAAGTGGTGAAGAAAACTGCGAAAAAATATGAAAAAGGTGCTCATCCAGTCAACCAAGCCGCTGTACTCGGCGCTGGTATCATGGGTGGTGGTATTGCTTACCAAGCGGCAAGCAAAGGCACACCAATCATCATGAAAGACATTGGTAATCCACAACTTGCATTGGGTATGAAAGAAGCGAATGGCTTGCTGACCAAGCAAGTTGAACGCAAGAAAATGAAACCTGCGCAAATGGGTGAAACACTTGCTCGCATCCGTCCAACTTTAAGCTATGACGAGTTTAAAGAAGTGGATATCGTGATCGAAGCGGTAACTGAAAATCCAAAAGTCAAAGAAATCGTACTTGCTGATACTGAAAAGTATGTTCGTGAAAACACGATTATCGCGTCTAACACCTCAACGATTTCAATTACACGTTTGGCGAAAGCATTACAACGTCCTGAAAACTTTGTGGGTATGCACTTCTTCAACCCGGTACACATGATGCCACTGGTAGAAGTCATTCGTGGTGAGAAAACATCTGATGAAGCGATTGCAACCACCGTTGTTCTTGCTCAGAAAATGGGTAAAACACCAATCGTTGTTAACGACTGCCCAGGTTTCTTGGTGAACCGTGTATTGTTTCCTTACTTCGGTGCATTCGACCTGCTTGTAAAAGACGGCGCGGATTTCCAGCAAGTGGATAATGTCATGGCGAAATTCGGCTGGCCAATGGGCCCTGCATACCTGATCGACGTTGTCGGTATCGATACAGGTGTTCATGGCGCTGAAGTGATGGCTGAAGGTTTCCCTGACCGTATGAAGCCAGATTACAAAGGTTCTATCGAAGCGATGTACGAAGCAAAACGTCTTGGTCAAAAGAATGACGTTGGTTTCTACAAATACGTGTTAGACAAGAAAGGTAAGAAAGCGAAAACTGTTGATCCAACAGCTTACGACATCATTGCACCGTTCGTGACTGGTGAAAAACGCGAGTTTGATAATCAGGAAATCATTGACCGCATGATGCTTGCTTTCTGTAACGAAACTGTTCGTTGCCTAGAAGACAAGATCGTTGCAACTGCTTCTGAAGCAGATATGGCAATGATCATGGGCGTTGGTTTCCCTCCATTCCGCGGTGGTCCATGCCGTTACATCGACCAAACAGGTGTTGCTGAATACGTTGCGCTTTGCGACAAATATGCACACTTAGGTAAGGCTTATGA